>Ga0209536_100000223_pt1 | contig 88979 bp, 86 predicted proteins | sample DeeMarSeWOR28_12_FD_187461 | JGI IMG/M metagenome (GOLD analysis project Ga0209536, IMG submission 187461) | Marine sediment microbial communities from White Oak River estuary, North Carolina - WOR-2-8_12 (SPAdes) (version 2) | ecosystem: Environmental > Aquatic > Marine > Intertidal zone >... | reverse complement strand
CCGCCCCCGGCATGCGAGCCGAACTGGAACGACCCGCCGAAGCGGCGCTGCGGGTGCACCGAGGTCTCCGACAGGAGATGTGCCCCCGCGCCGAGTTCGAGGTACGGCGAGACAGCGACCGGCGCGCTTTGCTGAATGCGAAACACCGGGGTGACGGCGAGTTCCCAGAGGCGGGAATGGGTTCTGTGGTCGCTCGCGTTCTTCCAGTAGCCGGCCTGCAGGTCCCAGTAGCCACCGAGGTGCCAGCCGGCGGTCTGGAGCCAGCGCCTGTTCCAGTTCCACTGGGCGCCGACGCGGTAGAAGTCCACTCGCGTATGGGCCGACGCGTCGGGGCCACTCGAGAACGCAATGCCGTCGACCGCGCCGGCCGGCGGGCCGAGTGCCGTGAGCAGCATCCCCAGCACGGCCGCGAGCCACACGCGGCATCGCCGCCCGCTTCCGGTGGCCGCCAAAACCCGAACTCTCATGGTGCGCGTCGCTTGTTATTCTTCGAGCCGTCGTCCCAAAGGCGTGTATGGAACGAACGAGGAATACTTAAGTTAAGTTATTTCATATGGTTATGCAATATATTTAATGTTGTATATTATGTTGGCTTCGGAGGCCCATGCTCGCTCCTGACCTGCGCAACAAGCTCTTGCGTGCCGTCGATGAAGGCTTCGACGCGCAACTGCGCTTCCTCGCCGACCTCACGCGGCTGCCTTCGCTGCGCTGCCAGGAGGCGCCGGCACAGGACTTAATGGCGGGGGCACTGCGCGCGCGCGGGCTGGCGGTCGACCGCTGGCAGCTGCGCGTCGAGGATATCCAGCACCTGCCAGGCTTTTCGCCGGTGGCGGTGTCCTACGAGAACGCCTGGAACGTGGTCGGCACCCACCGGCCTGCGGGCGCCTCGCAGGGCCGCTCGCTGATCCTCAACGGCCACATCGACGTGGTGCCCACCGGGCCGCTCGACATGTGGCGCCACCCGCCGTTCGAGCCGCGCATCGCCGACGGCTGGATGAGCGGGCGCGGCGCAGGCGACATGAAGGCGGGGCTGTCGGCGAACCTGTTCGCCCTCGATGCGCTCGCGCGCCTCGGCCTTGCGCCGGCCGCCGAGGTCTACCTGCAGTCGGTGATCGAGGAGGAATGCACCGGCAACGGCGCGCTGGCCTGCCTGCAGCGCGGCTACCGTGCCGAGGCCGCGCTGATCACCGAGCCGAGCGCCGAGACGCTGGGCGCCGCGCAGGTCGGGGTGATGTGGTTCCAGGTCAAGGTGCGCGGCAAGCCGGCGCATGTCGCCTACGCCGGCACCGGCGCCAACGCGATCGAGGCCTGCTTTCCGCTCATCGCCGCGCTGCATGCACTCGAGGACCGCTGGAACGAGGCCAAGCATCCGGCCTTCGCCGGGCACGCCCATCCGATCAACTTCGTCGTCAGCCGCATCGAAGGCGGTGACTGGACTTCGAGCGTGCCGTCCTGGTGCACCTTCGACATGCGCATCGGCCTGTACCCGGGACAGGACCTCGCCGCGGTGCGCGCCGAGGTCGAGGCCACCGTGGCCGCGGCCGCACGAAAGGATCCGTTCCTTGCGCAGAACCCGCCGCGCGTCGCCTATCACGGCTTTCAGGCCGAGGGCTATGTGCTGCAGAAGGACACCGAGGCCCAGCGACTGCTCGAGCACTGCCATGCCGCAGTCGCCGACGCGGCGCTTGGCCAGCGCGCCGGAACCGGGACGACCGACGCGCGCTTCTACGGCCTGTATGCCGGGATTCCTGCGCTGGTCTACGGCCCGAAGGCCGAGAACATCCACGCCTTCGACGAGCGCGTCGAGCTTGAGTCGCTGCGGCGCGTGACCCAGGCGGTCGCGCTGTTCGTCGCCGACTGGTGCGGGGTGGAGCGCCGAGAATGACCCGCAAGGGCAAGAAAGTGTGCAGTTTTCCGCAGATTGCCTTGCCAGGCGCGCAGTAGGATGCCACATGGCGGCGAACCCGATTGAGGCGCGAGCGCGCGAGCGCGCGTGCGTGCTGATCGTCGACGACGTCGGCTCGAACCTCCTCATTCTCGAAGCGGTCCTCGGTCGCGAGTACGACCTGCTGGTGTCGATGACCGGCGAGGAAGCGCTGCGCATCGCCGCGGCCAAACGACCCGATCTGATCGTGCTCGACATCAAGCTGCCCGATATGGACGGCTACGAGGTGTGTCGCCGGCTCAAGGCCGACGCTGCGACACGCGGCATCCCGGTGATCTTCTGCACCGCACTCGACGAGGTCGCGGACGAGCGGCGCGGCTTCGAGGCGGGGGCGGTGGATTACGTCACCAAGCCGCTGTCGGAGCAAGTGGTGCGGGCGCGCGTGCGTGCCCACCTGGCGTTGTCGCAGCACAGCCGCATGCTCGCCTCGACGGTGCATGCGCAATCCGACCAGCTGGCGCGCCTCGGACGCCTGCGCAGCTTTTTTTCGCCCAGGCTGGTCGAGGCGATTCTCGCCTCGGGCAGCGAGGGTGCGCTCAACACGCACCGCAGCGAGATCACCGCGGTGCGCTGCAACCTGCGCGGATTCGCGCTGTTCAACGAGGCGGCTGACCCGGAAGAGGTCATGGCATTCCTCGGCGAGTATCACGCCGTTCTCGGTCGGGTGATCGATGCCCATGATGGCGTGCTGATGCGCTTTTCGGGCGAGTCGGCGATGGTGATCTTCAACGACCCCGTGCCGACCGAGAACCACGCCGGCCTGGCGCTGGAAATGGCGCTCGCGCTGCGCGGCACGTTCGCGCCGCTCGCCGCGCGCTGGCGCGAGCGCGGACAGACCGTGGGGCTCTCGATGGGTATCGCACTCGGCTTTGCGACGCTCGGTGCAATCGGCTTCCAGGGGCGCTGGGATTACGGCGTGATCGGCCGGGTCGCCGATCTCGCCGGACGTCTCGCGGCGAAGGCGGAGGCGGGGCTCATCCTGGTCGATCCGAAGGCGATGGCCCGCATCGGGCCGCCCGCGGGCGCGCGCAAATTCGGGCCCCTGACGTTCGACGGCTTCACGGCGCCGGTCAACGCCTGGGCCTTGTAGGCGCCGCATCGCGCGTGCGGTCGCCCGCTGCGCGGGTGTGCCGTGCGGCGCCCATGGTAACGTCCCCCGCGCGGCGCGAACCAAAGATGCAGCTCCAGGACTTTTTTTCAGATTGCGCAGCGCTCGTGCGGCGAGAGGGCGCGCCGTCGGATATCGTTGCCGCGATCGCGCCGCGCATGCGCACGCTGCTCTCCGGCGCCCGGTCGTTCCTGCGAGCGGAGCACTGCCGCGCGGATGCGGCGCATTACGCCCGCAACCTGGTGCACGCGGCGCCCGACGGCAGCCTCGCGCTGTTCGCGCTGGTCTGGGCGCCGGGCCAGTGGACGCCGGTGCACGATCACGGCACCTGGGGCGTGGTGGGGGTGGTCGAAGGCATGCTGGTGGAGCAGGCCTACATGCGGACCGACGCGAATTCGCACGAGGCGCGCGATGCCGGCATCGAGCTGGTGCGCGGTGGCCTCGTGTTGCTGCCGCCGGGTGCGGTCTCCACGTTCGTGCCGAATCCTGACCACATCCACATGACCGGTGTCCCGCCGAATGAGGCGCGTACTATCAGCCTTCACCTGTACGGCCGGATGCTCTCCAGTTTTCATGTTTACGATCTCGCGACGGGCACGCGCCGCCTGTTCGATGCGCCTCACAGCGAGAGCTGAGCGGTGAACCCGCTGCCGCGACCGCGGCCTGCACGGGCGGTGCTCGAAGGCCGCTACGCGCGTCTTGAGCCCATCGGCCTGCAGCACGCGGCGGGACTGTATGCCGCCTGCGGCGGCGCGGACAACGCGACGCGCTTCGACTACCTGTCCGAGAGCCCGCCCGCGCGAGAGGCGGACATCCATGCCTGGATCGACAAGGTTGCGTCGCAGGACGACCCGTTGTTCTTCGCAGTTCTCGATCGTGCGAGCGACCGTTGCGAGGGACGCCAGGCCTTGATGCGCATCACGCCGGAGCACGGCGTGATCGAGCTGGGCAGCATTTACTGGGGCCCGGCGATCGCGCGTTCCCGCGTCGCCACCGAGGCGTTCTACCTGCACGCGCGTTATGTGTTCGAAACGCTCGGCTATCGCCGCTTCGAGTGGAAGTGCAACGACCGCAATGCGCCCTCGAAGCGTGCGGCCAGCCGGTTCGGCTTTACCTTCGAGGGGCTGTTCCGGCAGCATATGTGGATCAAGGGCGCGAGCCGCGATACCGCATGGTTCTCGATCGTCGACCGGGAATGGCCGGCGATCGGGGCTGAGTTCGAGCGCTGGCTCGCAGCGCCGAATTTCGATGCCGCGGGCCTGCAGCGCAGCCCGCTCGCGGCACGCGCGCACGCGGATCGCTAGCGGGATTGTCCATGCTGTTGTCCCAGGATCCCGCGCAACGCCACCGCCTGCAGCGGTACTTCATGGCGCTCGGCGCGACGGTCATCGTCGTGGCGATGTTATATGTCGCGGCCTGGGCACGATTCCTCGAATGGCGGGATGCGCATGCAATCGCGATTTTTGCGGCCGTGCTGGCGGCGGTCATCTTCGCGGTTCTACGCAGCGGCCTGAACCTGCGCATGCCCGACCCCAGCCTGTCGCGCGAGATGATCATCGCGTCGCTCGGCGCGATCCTCTATGGCGTCGCATCCGCGCGGACGGGAGGAAGTGCGCTGCTGATGATGGTGGTCCTGCCGTTCGTGTTTGCGATGTTCCGCTTCGGCAGGCGCGGCCTGCTGGTGTTGGCGGCGCTGGTGATCGCCGTGTATGCGGCCATTCTCGTGTTTCGCGGCGATCTGTCGGGTCCGCGGGCGGACGAGTCGCTCGCCGTTCTGCTGATTCTCGGGCTCACGCTCCTCACCTTCGCGCTCGTCGGCGGCACTATCGCCACGTTGCGTCACGCGCTGGCGCGCGGGCAGCGTCAGCTCGAGGAGGCGCTGCGGCACACGGAGCATCTCGCGATGCACGACGAGCTGACCGGGATCTACAACCGGCGTTACCTCGAGCAACGACTGAGCGGGGAGGTGCAGCGTGCGCAGCGCTACGGCGCCGCGCTCAGCATCGGGCTGCTCGATCTCGATCGATTCAAGGAGGTCAATGACGAACTCGGGCACGCCGCCGGCGACACGGTGCTCGTGGCGTTCGTGCAGCTGGCGGGCAAGCTGCTGCGCGAGTCGGACTGCCTGGGTCGCTGGGGCGGCGAGGAGTTCATCATTCTCATGCCGGAGACCGACCACGAGGCGGCCCGCGTGGCCTGCCAGCGTCTTTGCGCGGCGCAGCGCGGGCAGCAGTATCCCGGGCTGCCGCGCAGCCTCTCGGTGACGGTCTCCGCCGGCGTCTCGACCTATCGCGCCGGCGAGGCGGCGAATGTGTTGCTGCAGCGAGCCGACACCGCGCTGTACCGCGCCAAGGTCGGCGGGCGCGACCGGGTGGAAGGCGAGGCGCGGGCTGCCGATTCGCCGGGGACTGCCGCCGCGTCTTAGTGCGCGCGGGCGCGCCGCTTTTCGGCTGCAACGTCGGTGAGCTGATGGTGCTCTACCGATGCAGCTACGCGAGCGCAGGCCGCGCGCGGCGCGGAAGGCCTAGAGACCGAGGTAGGCCTGCCGCACCCGGTCGTCGTGCAGCAGCGCGTCGCCCGAGCCGCTCATCACGACGCGGCCGTTCTCGAGCACGTAGGCATGCTGCGAGATCTTCAGCGAGACCGCGACGTTTTGCTCGACGAGGAGCACGGTCAATCCCTTGCCGTTCAGCGCTCGAATCGTGTGCAGCACCTCCTGCACGACGGTCGGCGCGAGACCGAGCGAGGGCTCGTCGAACATGATGAGTTGCGGCCGCCCCATCAGGCAGCGGCCGATGGCGAGCATCTGCTGTTCGCCGCCCGAAAGCGTTCCCGCCAGCTGGCGCTTGCGTTCGGCAAGGCGCGGAAAGAGCGCGTACACCTCGGCGCGTGCCGCCCGCGCGCCGGACCGCGCGCGCGGCAGCATGGCGCCCATGTCCAGGTTCTCCTCGACGCTGAGCGTGGGAAACAGCTGGCGGCCCTCCGCGACCTGGCCGATGCCGAGGTCGCAGATCCGGTGCGGCTCGAGACCGGTGATGGCGTTGTCGCCGAAGCGGATCGTGCCGGTGCGCGGCCGCTCGATGCCGGCAATGGTGCGGATGAGCGAGGTCTTGCCCGCGCCGTTGGCGCCGACGATGGCGACGATCTCGCCGCGCGCGACTTCGAGGGTCACGCCGGCGAGCGCCTGCGCGTCACCGTAGTAGAGCTCGAGATCGCGCACCGCAAGCAGGGCTTCGGACACCGCTAGACCTCCGCGTCCTCGCCGAGATAGGACTCGAGCACCGCTGGATCGCGCACCACGTCCTCGGGTGCGCCGTTGGCGATGATTTCGCCGTGATGCAGCACGACGACGCGCTGGGCGAGCGCCATCACCGCCCGCATCACGTGCTCGATCAGCAGGATCGTGAGGCCGTCGCTGCGGTTCAGGTCGCGGAAGAAGGCGACCATCTGGTCGGTTTCGGTCGGCCGCAGACCGGCCATGACCTCGTCGAGCAGCAGCAGCCGGGGCCGGGTCGCAAGGGCGCGCGCCACTTCGAGCCGCTTGCGATCGGGCAGGGTGAGCGCCGCGGCCGGCATGTCGCGCCGTGCCTCGAGCCCGATGCGCTCGAGCACCCGCAGTGCGTGGCGCCGCGCCTCGCCGACGCCCGCGCTGCGCGCGAGCGCGCCGACGATGACGTTGTCGAGCACCGACAGGCCGGCGAAGGGCTTGACGATCTGGAAGGTGCGGCCGATGCCGGCCGCGCAGACCTGGTCGGGGCGCAGGCCGTGGATGGCCTGCCCGGCGTAGTGGATCTGTCCTGCGTCGGGGGTGAGCACCCCGGCGAGCATGTTGAAGATCGTCGTCTTGCCGGCGCCGTTCGGGCCGATGAGCGCGACGATGGCGCCCTGCTCGACGGAGAACGAGGCGCTCGTCACCGCGCGTACACCGCGGAACGATTTCGACAGGGCGGTGACCTGGAGGAGGTCCATCTCAGTCCTTGCCTGCCGTGCGCCCGAGTCCGAGGCGGCGCGCCAGCGCCGGCCAGATTCCGTGCGGCAGGAACATCACCACGACGAGCAGCACGCAGCCGTAGAACACCTGCTTGACGCCCGGAAACTCCCAGCCCAGCGCGGCGAGCAGTTCGGTGATGCTGTCGGCGAGCACCGTCAGCACCGCCGCGCCGAGGATCGGCCCGAACAGCGTGCCGACGCCGCCGATCACCGGGCCGAGAATGATCTCGATCGAGCGGCTGATGTTGAAGATCTGCTCGGGGAACAGGTTGTTGTAATAGAAGGCGAAAAACACGCCGGCGAGCGAGGTCATCGCGGCCGAGAGCATCACCGCGAGCATCTTCCAGCGAAAGGTGTTGATGCCGAGCGCCTGCGCGGCTTCCTCGTTTTCGCGGATCGCCTGCCAGTAGTAGCCGGCACGCGAGCGCAGCAGCCAGGTGCACAGCGCGAACGCCCCGACGGCGAGCGCCAGCATCACGTAGTAAAACATCGCCGGCGGACCGCGCAGGTTGAGCAGGTCCCAGGTCTCGCGTTGCGAGACCTTGATGAACAGGCCGCCCGGTCCGCCGAGGGCGTTAATGTGGTCGAAGCCGATGCGGGTGAACTCGGCGAAGGCGATCGTGAGCAGCGCAAAGTACACCCCCGAAATGCCGAAGCGGAACGCGAGGAAGCCGATCACGGCCCCGGCGGCGACGCAGGCGAGCATCGAGGCCCAGATGCCCGCCCAGGGGCCGATGCCGTAGTGAAAGAACAGCCCCGCCGAGACATAGGCGCCGATCCCGACGTAGAGCGAGTGACCGAGCGAGAGCTGTCCGGCGAAGCCCATCATCACGTTCCAGGCCTGCCCCGCGTAGGCGAAGAACAGGATCAGCGTGACCACCGACAACAGGTAGGGGCCGGCGAACGCCGGCAGCAGGAGCAGGCCCGCGGCCAGCAGTGCGGCGAGGACCAGGCTGCGACGGTTCACGCCCTGCGCCCCAGCAGGCCCTGCGGTCGGAACAGCAACACCAGGATCAGCAGCGCGAAGCTGACCATGCTCTTTGCCGAGGGCTGGATGAACAGGCCGGCCATGGCTTCGGACAGGCCGATCAGCACGCCGCCGAGCAGCGCCCCGGGCATCGAGCCGAGGCCGCCGACGATGACGATGACGAAGGCGAGCAGGGTGAAGCCCGGGCCCAGCACCGGCGTCACGTCAACCAGCACCACCATCATGCAGCCGGCGATCGCGACGCAGGCCGAACCGAGACCGAAGGTCAGCGCGTAGTAGCGGTGCACGTTCAGCCCGACGACGCGCGCACCCAAATAGTTGTCGGCGCAGGCGCGGATCGCCTTGCCCGCAAGCGTGAAGCGGAAGAAGGCGAACAGCGCCGCGCTCGCGAGCAGCGCCATTGCCGCGGCGTACAGCCGCGCCTTGTCGAACAGGATCGGTCCCAGGGCCCAGGACTCGAGCTGGTATTCGACCTGCACGCTGCGGGCGTCGGGGCCGAAGCCCACCAGCAGGCCGTTCACCATGATGATCGCGACCGCGACCAGCAGCATGAACTGCGAGTGCTCCGGGCGCGTGATGAACGGGTTGATGAGGCCGGTCTGCAGCGCGTAACCAAGCACGAAAAATACCGCGGCGATCGGCAGCGCGGCGACGAACGGATCGATGTTCCAGTGCGCGAACAGCAGTACCGCGGCGTACATCGCGATCGTCATCATCTCGCCGTGCGCGAAGTTGACCACGCGCACCACGCCGAAGATGACCGACAGGCCGAGCGCCATCAGCCCGTAGACCAGGCCGGTGAGGGTGCCGGCCAGCGCGACGTTGACGACCAGTTCGACGGGCATCAGAAAAAAAGGCCGGCGGCGCCGGCCCTCGGGTCACGTGCTTGCAGCGCTCAGGCCTTGTAGCTGGGCTGCGGGAACACCGGCTTCGCGGTCGCCGCGTTCTTCGGCAGCACCACGGTGGGGGTGCCCTTCAGGTTCTGCACGCAGGCCGAACCGATGCCCTCGACCTGGCCCTTGGCGTTGAACTTGATCGGCCCGCCGAGCGTCATCTTGCTCGCGATGTTGGTCTGCCGGATGGCATCGGCGAGGGTCTTCGGGTCGCTGCTGCTCGCACGCTTGAACGCATCCGCGGCGACGAGCAGGGCCTCGAAGGTGAAGCCCACGTTGAGGCCGTGGAACACCAGCCTGTCTTTCGGGTTGCGCTTGAGGAAGGCCTTCTCCACCACCTTGGTCAGCGGCGCCGTCGGGTTGTACCAGGGCACGTTGGACACGCAGTACTCGGCATAGCGGCCGAGCACCTTGGTGAACTGCTCCTCGTACATGCCGGGCGATCCCGGGCTGATGACGCCCATCGGGTTCCAGCGCTGCTTGATCATCTCGCGGCGCAGCAGGATGGCGTCGTTCAGGCGGCAGACCAGCATGAGGAAATCGGCGCCGGTGGCCTTGGCCTTCGAGATTTCGACGGTCAGGTCCTTCGCCGCCGGGTCGTAGGGGATGGTATCGACAATCTTGAACGGCAGCTGCGTCTGACGCGGGAACAGAGCGCCAATGCCCTTGGTCACCGCGCGGCCGAAGGTGTCGTTGACGTGCATGTAGACCGCGGTACGCGGCACGGTGTTGGTCGCCTGGAACAGATCGCCCATCAGCGACAGGCCGTTGCGCACGATGTCGATCGCAGTCTGGAAGTTGCGGAATACGAACTTGTAACCCTGGTTCGTGATCTGCGGCGCAGCGGCGATGTTGATGACGTGCGGGATGCCGCGCTGCTCTGCAACCTGCGCGATGGCTGCGGTCTGTCCCGAGTCGAACGCGCCGACCAGCACATTGGCGCCTTCCTGGATGAGGCGCTCGGCGCGCGTGCGCGCGACGTCCACGTTGGTTTCGGTATCGGCCATCATGATCTCGAGGTCGACGCCGAGCATCGAGCGGATGACTTCGGGCGCGAGATCAGCGCCTTTCTTGCAGGATTGTCCAATGAACCCCTGCACGCCCGAGAGCGGCAGCAGTACGCCGACCTTCAGCTTCTTCGGCTGGGCGTTGACGATGCCGAAGGGTGACAGTGCGCCGAGGGTGCCGGCGGCGGCCAGCGCCTGGTTGAACTTGCGGCGGTCGAACGACATGGTTCCTCTCCTCCTGGGTGGCGGTGCCCTGATTCTACCGGTCGCGCCGGCGTTGTTGGGCGGCGCGGTGCCCCGGCGAGGGCGAATTACAATCCGCCCTTCCATGCGATTGCTGCGAACAGCGCCACCGGCCGCGACCTCCGCGCGCACGCCGCTCGGTAAACGGCCGCAATGAACGCCGCTGCGAACACGGCGCGGCCGGTGCGCGGCGTGCGCCTGGGCCAGACCGCGGTCGAGGTCGAGCGGCGCGCCGACGGCGCGCTGCTGCTGCGCTCGCCGCAGGCGCTTGGCCGCTATCCCGACAGGCTCACCGAGCGGCTCGAATTCTGGGCGGCGCGGGCGCCCGAGCGCGTGTTTCTGGCGCAACGTGAGGCTGGCGGCGACTGGCGCAGCCTGCGGTACGGCGAGGCGCTCGCCCAGGCGCGGCGCGTCGGCGCGGCGATCCTGGCGCGCGGCCTGTCGGCCGAGCGGCCGATCGTCGTGCTGTCGGGCAACGACCTGGAGCACGCGCTGATCGAGCTGGGGGCGCTGCTGGTCGGCGTGCCCTATGCGCCGATCTCGCCGGCCTATTCGCTGCTGTCCGAGGACTTCGCCCGTCTGCGCCAGGCGCTCGCGCTGCTGACACCGGGGCTGGTGTTCGCCGCCGACGGCACGGCCTTCGGCCGCGCGATCGCGGCGGCGGTTCCCGCGGATGTCGAGCGGGTGGTGACGCGCAATCACGGTGCGCTTGCCGGGCGGGCGGCGACGCCCTTCGCTGCGCTGCTCGAGCGGGAGGACGCGGCGGCGGTCGACGCGGCGCAGGCCCGGGTCGGTCCCGACACCATCGCCAAGTTCCTGTTCACCTCGGGCTCGACCGACGTGCCGAAAGCGGTGATCAACACGCAGCGCATGTGGTGCGCGAATCAGGAGATGATCCGCAGCGTGCTGGCCTACTTCCGTGACGAGCCGCCGGTGATCGTCGACTGGGCACCCTGGCATCACACCGCCGCGGGCAACCATGACTTCGGTCTGGTGCTGTTCAACGGCGGCTCGTACTACATCGACGAGGGCAAGCCGATGCCGGGCGCGATCGAGGCCACGGTGCGAAATCTGCGCGAGATCGCACCGACCTTCTATTTCAACGTGCCGAAGGGCTTCGAGGCCCTGCTGCCGTATCTGCGCACGGACGATGCGCTGCGCCGCAGCTTCTTCAGTCGGCTGAAGGTGCTGTGGTTCGCCGGCGCGGGCCTCGCGCAGCACGTGTTCGACGAGATGAAGGAACTCGCCTACCGCAGCTGCGGCGAGACGATTCTGTTCCTCACCGGTCTGGGCTCGACGGAAACCGCGCCGCTGACGCTGGCGCGGGTGTGGGATACCGACGATGCCGCCAACATGGGGCTGCCGCCACCCGGTGCCGAGCTCAAGCTGGTGCCCTTCGAGGGCAAGTACGAGATGCGCGTCAAAGGGCCGCACATCACGCCCGGCTACTGGCGCCAGCCGGCGCTGACCGCGCAGGCGTTCGACGCCGAGGGCTGGTACCGGCTGGGGGATGCCTTTAGCCTGGCGGATCCGCAGGATCCGGCCAAGGGCCTGCGCTTCGAGGGCCGCGTGGCAGAAGACTTCAAGCTCGCGACCGGGACCTGGGTCCATGTCGGCGCGCTGCGCGCGCGTTGCGTGGCGCAGCTCGCGCCGCTGGCGCGCGACGTCGTGATCGCGGGCCACGATCGCGATTACGTCGGCGCCCTGATCGTGCCCGATCCCCAGGCCTGCGCCGGGCTGGGCGAGGTGCCGCTGCGCGCTGAATTCGCCGCCCGGCTGCGTGCGCTGGCGGCCTCGAGCACCGGCAGCTCCATGCGCATCGAGCGCGCGCTGGTACTGACGCAGGCACCCTCGCTCGACGCGGGCGAAATGACCGACAAGGGCTCGATCAACCAGCGCGCGGTGCTCGCGCGCCGCGCGGCGCTGGTCGAGGCGCTGTACGCCGAGCCACCCGCGGCGGACGTGATCCGCGCCACCGACTGATTCCAATGCCGAGCAAGGACATGGCCATGCCGAAGATGAACGTCGACGCGCTCGTCGCCATCGACATCCACACGCACGCCGAAGTTTCAACGCGCATGCTGCCCGACGAAGCCGAGGCTGAAGCGCTGGAGGCGCGCGGGCGCTATTTCCGCTACGAGGTGAAGCATCCCACCATCGCCCAGATGGCCGAGACGTACCGCGCTCGCAAGATCGCGTTCGTCGTATTCACGGTCGATCACGAGCGGGGCATGGGCATCAAGCGCATCTCGAACGAAGAGGTCGCGGAGTCGGCCGCCGAGCATGCCGATATCTGCATTCCGTTCGCCAGCATCGACCCGGCGCGTGGCAAGATGGGGGTGCGCGAGGCGCGCCGCCTGATCAAGGATTTCGGCGTCAAGGGCTTCAAGTTCCACCCGATCATCCAGGGGTTTTTCCCGAACGACCCCGACGTCTACCCGCTCTACGAGGTGATTGCGGAGGCGGGCCTGCCGGCGCTGTTCCACACCGGGCAGACCGGAATCGGGGCGGGGATGCGCGGCGGCGGTGGCCTCAAGCTGAAGTACGCCAACCCGATGTACCTCGACGACGTCGCGGCCGACTTTCCGGATATGCCGATCATCATGGCGCATCCCTCGGTGCCGTGGCAGGACGAGCAGCTTTCGGTGGCCACGCACAAGCCCAACGCCTACATCGACCTCTCGGGCTGGTCGCCGAAATACTTCGAGGCCAAGCTGGTGCACTACGCCAACACGCTGCTCAAGAACAAGGTGCTGTTCGGCAGCGACAACCCGGTGATCCAGCCCGACCGCTGGCTCGCCGACTTCGAGAAGCTGCCGGTGAAGCCCGAGGTGCGGCCGTTGATCCTGAAGGAAAACGCGGTCAAGCTGCTCAAGCTGAGCTGAGAGCCGGCACAACGGATTCGGAGGACCTGTAATGAGCCAGCGCCTGCGGTCAGACCTGCGCTTTGCACCTGCCAAGGTGAACATAGAGAAACGCGCCGACGGCAGCGTGCTGCTGCGCTCACCGATGGCGCTCGGCGCCTGCGCACGTTGCGTAACCGAGTGGCTCGTCGAATGGGCGGGCCGGGTACCGGAGCGGGTTTTCGTCGCCGAGCGCGCGTCGACCGGCTGGCGCAGCCTGACCTACCGCGAGACGCTGGAGTCGGTGCGTGCGATCGGCCAGGGCCTGCTCGAGCGGGGCCTTGCGGCGGAACGCCCGCTTGCGATCCTCTCGGACAACAGCGTCGATCATGCGCTGCTCGCGCTCGCTGCGCAGCATGTCGGGGTGCCGATCGTGCCGATCTCGCCCGCCTATTCGCTGATGTCGAAAGACTTCGCCAAGCTGAAATACATCTTCGAGCTGGTACGGCCTGCTCTGGTCTGGACCGCGGATCCGGAGAAGTTCGCCCCCGCGCTCGCCGCGGTCGGCGCGCGCGCGACGCCGCTCGATGCGCTGCGTGCGGCGCAACCCGGTGCGCGGGTCGAGGCGGCGCACGCGCAGGTCGGTCCCGACACGGTCGCCAAGATCCTCTTTACCTCGGGATCGACCGGCCAGCCGAAGGGGGTGATCAACACGCACGGCATGTTGACCGCGAACCAGCAGATGCTCGCGCAGGGCTGGCCCTTCGTCGAGGCGCGCCCGCCCGTGGTGGTTGACTGGCTGCCGTGGAATCACACCTTCGGCGGCAACCACAACTTCAACCTGGTGCTCCGGAACGGCGGCACGCTGTACGTCGACGCCGGCAAGCCGATGCCGGGCCTGATCGAAACCACGGCCAAGAACCTCGCGGAAATCGCCCCGACGATGTACTTCAACGTGCCGCGCGGTTTCGACCTGCTGCTGCCGTTCCTCGAGCAGGACGCGGCGCTGCGCAAGAACTTCTTCCGCGAGCTCGACATGGTGTTTTATGCCGCGGCGGCGTTGCCGCAGAATCTGTGGGAGCGGCTCGAGCAGCTCGCGGTCGCGGAGAAGGACGGCCGGCTCGCGATGCTTTCGGCATGGGGGTCCACCGAGACCGCGCCGCTCGCAACCCAGGTGCATTTCCACATTCCGACCGCGGGCGTGATCGGATTGCCGGTCGCCGGATGCACGCTGAAGCTCGTCCCCTCGGCGGGCAAGCTCGAAGTCCGTGTCAAGGGGCCGAACGTGACGCCGGGCTACTACCAGCGCGACGACCTGACCCGGGCGGCGTTCGACGAAGAGGGCTACTATCGCATCGGCGATGCGGTGAGGTTCGCCGATCCGGCGACGCCCGAGAAGGGCATCGTGTTCGACGGTCGCGTTGCGGAGGACTTCAAGCTCAGCACGGGAACCTGGGTGAGCGTCGGCGGAATCCGGGTGCGCCTGATCGCGGCCTGCAACCCGATCGTGCAGGATGCCGTGATCACCGGCCATGACCGCGACGAAATCGGCGCACTGGTGTTCCTCAGCCCCGCGGCGCAGGGCATGACGCCCGAGGCGATCCGTGGCAAGCTGGCCCAGGGACTGGGGTCGCTGGCGGCCGAAGGCGGCGGCAGTTCGACCCGGCCGACGCGGCTGCTGGTGCTGAGCGAACCGCCATCGATCGATGCGAACGAAATCACCGACAAGGGCTACATCAACCAGCGCGCGGTGCTGGACCGACGGGCAACCCTCGTCGAGCGCCTGTATGCAGGGGGTGAGGATGTTGTCTGCTGAGTGGAACGTGGAAGGCCTGCGGGTGCGGCGCGGTGCAGGTTGGGTGGCGCATGCTGCGTAATCTGTTCGAATCGCTGCAGCGAAGCCGCCCCGACAGCCCCGCGCAGCCGACGCGCGCAGCGGACAGCAGCGCCGCGGTGGTCGGCTTCGTCACCTCGACGCCCGAGCGACGCACCCTCTCGCCCGACAACGTTGGTACGGCTGAGTTTGCCAGTGCGCGCCTGCGTCTGCTCATCCCGGCCGCCGAGCTGGCGCGGCGCGGCGGTGCCACCGTGCAGCTCATTCCACTGACCCTGTTGCGCGATGCGCGCGTGTTCGATGCGGAGCCGCGCCTTACGCACCTCGTGCTGGGAAAGATGGCCGCGGGCTTCGTTCAGCTGAACGAGACGCTTTTCCGATCCGTGCTCACGACGCTGAACGACGTGCGCGAGGAGGTTCGGGTGGTTGCGGACTTGTCGGACGACTACGCGGCGCTCGCAGACGCACTGGGTGCGCCGTATCTGCGGACCTATCAGGCGGCGCTGCTCGAGCACCACGACATCGTCGTGCCGTGCCAGGCGATGCAGGCGCGTTTCGCGGACGAGGCGCGCGGATCGGTGACGGTGATCGAAGACCCCTACGAAAGTCCCGTGGCGCGCCCGCCCCGTGCGGCGGCATCCGATCCGCTCCGGCTGTGCTGGTTCGGCACCCTCGGCACGCCCAACGTCGAGATGGTCGCCGGCACGCTGGAGCAGATGACGCGCGGCCTGCGTGACACGGCACTGCAGCTCGAGATGGTGACCCACCGGGCGCGCGGCGAGATGGTTCAGGAACTCGCAGCACGGCTCGCGCGGGTGCACCCTGCGGTCCAGGTCACGTTTACGGAGTGGAGCCTCAAGAATACCTGGGCGGCGATCGAGCGCTGCGACTTCGTCGTTCTGCCGCAGGATCACGCCGGGCCGGCCGGCCGCGTGAAGTCGCACAACCGGCTGGTCGAAGCCATTCGCGGCGGACGCCTCGCGATCGCGTCGCCGATTCCGTCATACCTCGAGCTGAGCGACTTCGCCTGGGTGGGCGAGGACTTGGCGGCCGGGCTGCGCTGGGCGATGGGGCACGCCGATGAAGCCTTGCAGCGCGTGACCGCGGGCCAGCGCGCCATCGAACAGCGTTTTTCGCCCGCGGCGATCGGCGCGAAGTGGGCGCAGGCGCTCGGGCTCGCCAGCGGGACGCCCGCCGCGGCACCGGCAGCCGTCACGCCGCGGGCCGTGGCGCCCATGGCACTGCGGCGACTCAATCTCGGTTGCGGCGACAAGATCCTTGAGGGTTACGTCAACGTCGACGTCGCGGCTTCGCGCGCCGGTCGCAGGCCCGATGTGCTCTGCGATCTGCACAAGCTGGAGCCCTTCGAGACCGACAGTTGCGATGAAGTCATGGCGATTCACGTCGTCGAGCATTTTTACCGCTGGGAAGTGATCGGCGTGTTGCGCGAGTGGCTGCGCGTGCTGAAGCCCGGCGGGCGGATGATTCTCGAGTGCCCCAATCTGCTGACGGCTTGCCAGATGGTGTTGAGCAATCCGCAGGCGGCTGCGGGCCCCGGGCCCGAAGGGCAGCGCAGCATGTGGGTTCTCTATGGCGACCCGGCATGGCGTGATCCGCTCATGTGTCACCGCTGGAACTACACCCCGGACAGCCTGCGCGCGCTCATGCAGGAGGCCGGGCTGGTGAACGTGCGCCAGGAACCTGCGCAGTTCAAGCTGCGCGAGCCGCGCGACATGCGCATCGTTGGCGAGAAGCCGACCGCCGCATAGTCGTCCGTTTCTCGCGCGTTGCGGCGCGAGCCGGCAGGGCGCTCAGCGCCCCAGCAGCACCGTCGGCAGCCAGAGGGAGAGCGCGGGGAACGCGATCAGGATCGCGACCCGGATCAGTTCGGCGAAAAAGAATGGCAGCACGCCGATAAAGGTCTGGCTCATCGGTACGTCGCGCGCCAGCGAATTGATGACGAACACGTTCATGCCCACCGGCGGTGTGATCAGTCCAAGCTCGACCACGATCAGCGCGAGTATGCCGAACCAGACCTTGAGCTCGTTCGGGCCCATGCCGAAGTCCATTTCCGCGACCACCGGCCAAAAAAACGGGATCGCGAGCAGGATCATCGACAGACTGTCCATCAGGCAGCCAAGGACGATCAGCGCGAAGAGCAGCAGCACCAGAACGACCATCGGCGGCAGGCCGGAATTCGCCATCAGCTCTGCGGCGGCCTGGGGCACGCCGCCGCGCGCCATGAAGATGTTGAGCAGCTGGGCACCGAGCAGGATCAGGTAGATCATGCCGGACGTCTTGGCGGTGTCGAGCAGCGCCGCCTTCATGCCGCTCAGATTCATCGTGCGCCGCGTGAACGCGACCACGCCCACGAGAAAGACGCCGACGGCGGCCGCAGGCGTCGGGTTGAACAGACCGAAATAGATGCCGCCGATGACCGCGCCGAAAATTCCGGCCACCGGCGCGACGCCGATGGTCGCTGCGATGAACTCCTCGCGTGGAACGCGGTCGCCTGGCGGGCCCGCGTCGGGCTTGACGCGAACGTAGATGGCAATCGTGAGCAGAAACATCACGACCGCGATGAGACCGGGGATGAAGGCGGCGATGAACATCTCGACGATGCTCGCCTCGACCACGATCGCGTAGACCACCAGCACGACCGAAGGCGGAATGAGAATGCCGAGTACGCCGCCCGCGGCAAGCGTCCCGGTCGCGAGCTGCGGGCTGTAGCGGTAGCGGCGCAGCTCGGGCAGTGCGACCTGGCCCATGGTCGAGGCGGTGGCGAGCGAGGAGCCACAGACCGCACCGAATCCGGCGCAGGCGGCAATCGCCGACATCGCGACCCCGCCGCGCAGCCAGCCGAGCCAGGCGTTTGCGGCACGAAACAGATCCCGCGACAGTCCGGCGCGTGCGGCGATGTTGCCCATCAGCACGAACATCGGCAGCACCGACAGGTCGTAGATCGAGAACTGCGAGTAGACGAGCGTCTTGAGCTGCGAGAGCAGGATCGCCGGGCCGCTGAGGATGGCGATGCCGCTGGCGCCGACGAGCAGCATGGCGTGCGCGATCGGCACGCGAATCGCGATGAGCGCGACCAGGGCCGCGAGGCCGACGAGGCCGGTGAGCAGATGCGAGTCCAAGGGGCTTGGTCGCTCAGCCGCGACGCAGCGCGCGCCAGCTTTCGCGCAAGCTGACCAGGCAGGCAAGGACCAGCAGCGCGAGTGAGGCGAGCGCCGGGACGTAGGCGGTCCAGATCGGAATCTTGAGAATCGTAGTGGTCTCGACGTACTTGCGATAGTCGATCAGTCCCGCCCAGGTGCGCCAGGAGAGCAGAACGGCGATCCCAAGTGCGAGCAGTCCTGCGAGCAGGCCGAACCCGGCGAGCGTGCGTGGCCCGGCGCGCGCAGTGAACAGGTCTGCGGTCACGTTCGCGTCGGTGAGCTGGCAGTAGGGCAGGAACGCGAAGACCGCAACCGCGACAAAGATCTCCGTCAGCTCGAAATCTCCAGCCAGCGGCTTGCCGAATACCCAGCCGCTGAACGCGCTCCAGGTGGTCATCAGGGCGATCGCGAGCAGGATCACCCCGCCCGCGAGCGCCCACCACTCGATGACGCGGCGAAGCAGGCCAGTCCTCGCTTCGCCGCGCACCGGTTCTTGCGGCATGCGCCTACTTCGAGTACTTGGCGATCAGCGCGCGTGCCTGATCGACCAGCGCCTTGCCGTCGATGCCCTTGCTCTTGACTTCGTCGATCCAGCGCTGCACGACCGGCTCGAGTTTGTCCTTGAACGGCTGCAGCTCGGCTTCGGTCAGCTCGATGTGCTTGTTGCCGTGCTTCACCGCGACCGCGATGCCGCCGACTTCCGAATCGGTCCACACCTTGCCAACCGCACGCCAGCGGGCTTCGCCGTTGTTCGCGTCGAACGCCTTCTGCACGTCAGGCGGCAGCTTGGCCCAGGTGTTCTTATTCATCGAAACCTGGAACGTCGTCGTGCCGAAGCGCACGTGGTTCGGGCCCTCGATCTGGAACTTGGTCACGTCCTGCAGTTTGAGCGGGGGAATGATTTCCCAGGGAATCAGCGCGCCGTCGACCACCTTCTTCGAAAGTGCCTGCGGCAGCGCCGGCACGGGCATCGATACCGCCGCCGCGCCGAGTGCCTCGATGATCCATGCGCCGGTACGCGTCGGGATGCGCATCTTGAGGCCCTTCAGATCGTCGGGCTTGCGCACTTCCTTGTCCGCCATCTGGATGCCCTGGCCGGCATGCACGTGAAGGAACATCACCTTGACGTCCTTGAAGTCCTCCGCGATCGCACCGCTGTTGAACATGTCGCGCATCGCGAGGTTGGTCGCGGTCGCGTTGTTGGTGTGCACGAAGGGCAGCTCGAACGCCTCCGAACGCGGGAACAGGTTGGGCGTGTAACCATTCACCGTCCAGACGATGTCGACCACGCCGTCACGCACCTGGTTGATCAGCTCGGGCGGCTTGCCGCCGAGCGACATTGCCGGGTAGAGCTCGATCTTGACCTTGCCGCCCGAAGCCTTCTCAACGTCGTGTGCCCAGGGCGCCAGCATCTTGGTGTGCGCGGGCGCTTTGGGTGGCAACAGGTGATGCAGCTTGAGCGTGATCTGTGCCTGCGCGGCGCCCGAGAACAGCGCAAGGCTGATCGCGGCCGTCACGCCACTCATGGCGAATGGAATCTTTCTCATTTGTGTCTCCTCCGTCTTCTTCCGTGGGTCAGATGTTTGGCCGGAAAGGCGCCGCAGAAAAGGTACTACCGGGCTCGATCCCGCCTTGGGCGAATTCCCCCATCCTAATAAGGATAGCCGAATATCCAATGCTCAGGCGGTGCCCCAGACGTCGCGCGCGATGTCGATGACCAGACGCATCTTCGCCGCCTGCTGCTCCTGCATCAGTTCATTGCCGTGCACGGTGCTCGAAAATCCGCACTGCGGTGACAGGCAGAGCTGGTCGAGCGGCACGATCTTCGCGGCTTCTTCGATGCGGCGCCGGATCGAATCTTTCGGCTCGAGCTCTCCGAGCTTCGTGGTCACCAGGCCGAGCACCACGATCTTGCCCTTCGGCAGGTGGCGCAGCGGCTCGAAGCTGCCCGAGCGCGGGTCGTCGTACTCGAGGAAATAGCCGTCCACCTTCAGGTCCTGCAGCAGCGCCTGCGCCACCGGCTCGTAGCCGCCCTCGGCAACCCAGGCGCTGCGGAAGTTTCCGCGGCACAGGTGGATGCACGCGGTCATGCCCGCGGGCCGGTCACGGATCGCCTCGTTGATGAAATGCGCGTAATGCTTCGGCAGTTCATCAGGGTTCTCACCGCGCTGTCGCGCCCCTTCGCGCATTTTCTCGTCGCACAGGTAAGCCAGGTTGGTGTCGTCGAGCTGGACGTAGGTGCAGCCCGCATCGCCGAGCTGCTTGAGTTCTTCACGATAGGCCGCGGCCACGTCCGCAAAGAAGTTATCCATGCTCGGATAGGCTTCCTTGCTGATCGCCGCGCGGCCGCCACGGAAGTGCAGCATCGTCGGCGAAGGGATGGTCACCTTGGGCGTGGCCTTGGTGACCGACTTGAGGAATTCGAAGTCGGCGAGCTGGATCGGCTTGGCGTGGCGCACCTTGCCGCTCACCTTGAGCACCGGCGGCGCGAAGTCGACCTCGCCGCTCGCGCGATGAAACTTGGTGGCGATGCCACCGTGCACTTCGACCCCGTCGAGCTGCTCAAGGAAGTCGACGTGAAAGTAGGTGCGACGAAACTCGCCATCGGTGATGCCATGCAGGCCGAGATCTTCCTGGAACTTGACCACGTCGCGGATCGCGGCGTCTTCGGCTTTGCGCAGATCGGCCTTGGAAAGTTTGCCCTGCTGGTGTTGTGCGCGTGCATCGAGCAGCGCCTTGGGGCGCAGAAAACTGCCGACGTGGTCGGCGCGGAAGGGGGGGGTGGTGCGCTGGGTCATGCGCGACTCCTGCTCAATGCTGGCGGAAAGGGACGCACAGGATGCCATAGGGACACAGGCCGAGCCCGGGGGGCAGCCATTGGATGTTGATCCAGCGTCATTTTTTCCGCGCGAGAAAGGGGCAAACGGGCCTAAGCCGTTGATTCGGCGCGACCGGTCTACGCCTGTGGCTGCAGGCGCGCGCAGCTATCGCTTGACGACGCCTGGGTCGTTTCGCGTAAATGACGGTTGGGAGCGCATATGACCGCCGTTACCGCAGCCGAGCAGTCCGCAACCCTGATGGAACTGGCGGCCTGTGGCTCGCTTGAGATGAACGCCGACCGCGCGGGCGACGCAGGCACCATCGCGGATCTGCTGCCGACCGGCACCAAGGTGTACGTCAACCATCTGCCGCGCAACGCACTGTCGGAGACACTGAAATCCCTCGATGCGCTGCGCGCGGCCGGCTTGGAGCCGGTGCCACACGTCGCGGCGCGGCGCGTGGTCTCGCGCGCCGCGCTGAAGGATTTCCTGCAACGTGCGGTGCGCGATGCGGGGGTGCGCAAGGTACTGCTCATCGGCGGCGATGACCCCCAGCCGAGCGGCCCCTACCGCGACAGCCTCGGGCCGCTCAGCGACGGCCTGATCGCCGAATGCGGCATCCAGGAAATCGGCATCGCCGGCTATCCGGAAGGGCATGCGCGGATTCCGCGCGCCGCGCTCGAGCGTGCGATGGACGAAAAGCTGGCGCTGAGCGCCGCACAGGGCCTTTCGCCCTACGTGCTGACGCAATTTTCGTTCGCGCCCACGCGCGTCATCGAGTATTGCGCCGAGCTCGCGCAACGTTGGCCGGCGCTGTCAGTCTACGTCGGGCTCGCGGGGCCGACCGAGCCGGTACGACTGCTGCGGTTCGCGCAGCGCTGCGGGGTCAGCGCCTCGCTGCGCGCGTTGCGCGCCCAGGGCTTCGGCGTCGCGCGACTGGTCACCCACACCGACCCCGGCGATCAGTTGCAGGCGGTCGCGCGTTATTGTGCGCCGCGCCGCGCCTGCAACGTGGTCGGCGTGCATGTCTTCAGCTTCGGCGGCGTGAGGGAAGCCGCAACGTGGATGAACCGCGCAATCGGCGGCGGAGCGCTGTCGGCGGCTGCGGGCTAGGGCGGCCGTCTCAGGCGTCGACGCCGGCGAGGTGGCGCCCGGCGATGTAGCCGAAGGTCATTGCCGGGCCGAGCGTGATGCCGGCGCCGGGGTAAGTGCCCCCCATGACGCTCGCCATGTCGTTGCCTACGGCGTACAGCCCCGCGATGGGGCGCTCGTTGACGTCCAGCACGCGTGCCCGCGCGTCCGTCGACAGGCCGATGAAGGTGCCAAGATCGCTGGGCACGAGGCGCACTGCGTAGAACGGCGGCATGACGATGGGCGCGAGGTTCGGGTTGGGGCCGTGCGTTGGGTCGCCGCCGAAGCGGTGATAGGCGTTGCTGCCTTTGCCGAATTCCGGATCCTCGCCACGCGCGGCGTGAGCGTTGTAGGCCTCGAGCGTGCGCGCGAAGCCCTGCGCATCGACGCCCAGCGCGGCGGCCAGCGCTTCGGGCGACCCCGCGCTGACCAGGTAGCCAGAGCGCAGGTGCGGCGCGAGGGGCATCGGCGCAGGCGGCACGACGCCGATGCCGTAGCGGCGGATCGCGCGGTGATCGGTGACAAGGTAGGTCTCGACATCCGGATCTTCCCGGCAGGCCTCGATCATGCGCGGCACGAAGTCGTGGTACGAATCGGCCTCGTTGGCGAAGCGCCGTCCGCGACGGTCGACGACGATGTAACCCGGCTTGCAGCGGTCGATGAAATGCGGATAGGGCTGCACGCTGCCGTCAGGCCGTGGCACCAGCGACACCGGCGTCCAGGCAGCGGGCTGATCGGCCTCGGCCTGAAACATGCCGCCCGCCTCGCGCGCCAGGCGCGCGCCGTCGCCCGTGTTGCCCGGCGGCGCGAGCGGCACGTGGCGCTTGCCCGCCGCGACGTGCGGGTAGTAGCGCGCGCGCAGCGCGTCGTTGCGCGGAAAGCCGCCGCTGGCGAGCACGACCCCCCTGCGGCAGCGCACCTCGATCGCCTCGCCCGAGCGCTCGACGATCGCGCCGCGGACGGCGTCGTCCTCGACCAGCAGCTTCACGGCCGGCGCGGAAATCCACAACGGCACGTCGCGTTCGAACAGCGACTTCGCCAGCCGTGCGACGAGCGCATTGCCGTTGGTGATGCGCGTGCCGCGCGGGTAGCGCATTCGGTCCATCGCGTAACGCGCAAGCAGCCTGCTCACGTGCCAGGCTGAAACCGGCGAACGCGTCGCGTTGAGCAGGTGCGGAATGTCGTCACGGCTGACCGACATGCCGCCGAACAGCATCATGGTCGGCAGCGGCGGACGCAGTTCGCGGAAACGCGCGCCGAGCCGGCGGCCGTCATACGGCTCGGGCAGCAGCGAGCGCCCGCCCTGGGAGGCGCCGGGCCTGTCCGGGTGATAGTCCGACCAGTTGTCCATGAGCAGGTAGCGCGCCTCGGTGTGCTGCTCGAGGAAGGCGAGCATCTCCGCGCCGTGTGCGACGAACGCCGCCGCCTTGGCGCGATCGAGGTGCGGGCCGATCTCCGCTTCGAGGTAGCGCAGCGCCGCCGCCCGGCTGTCGTCCAGGCCGGCGCGTACCGCGTGGCCGTTGACGGGGATCCAGATAACGCCGGCGGAGTACGCCGTGGTGCCGCCGAAAAAGGGTTCCTTTTCGGTGACGATGACGTCAAGGCCATGGTGGGCCGCGGTGCAGGCGGCCGAGAGCCCTCCGGCGCCCGAGCCGACGACCAGCACGTCACATTCGATTTGCGTCATGGGGCTTGGCCAGCATTCGCCGCTTTATACCGCATTGCAGCCGACGAACAGCTGCGGGCGCGCGAACCGAGTACCGGGCCGCGGGTCAAAGGAAAAAAAGGAGTATCGTTTTCTCACTCGACGAGAGGAGTTGGTCATGTCCAGCATGAAAATGGTTCGCGTTCTGTTTGCGGGGGCGGTTGCCATACTGTGGGCCGGCGCGGCGAGCGCCGACGTCGTCAGCGCGAAGGCCAAGGGCAGCTACGGCGAAGTCAAGGACAGCGTGGTGCTGGCCATTCAGGCGAAGGGTTTCAAGATTGACTACACCGCGCACATCGGCAACATGCTCGAGCGTACCGGCAAGGATGTCGGCTCGACCAAACGCGTATTCGGTAACGCCGAGGCGCTGCAGTTCTGCTCGGCCGTGGTGTCGCGCAAGATGATGGAGGACAAGGCTTCGAACATTGCCTATTGTCCCTACGTCATTGCGCTCTATACGCTGCCCGACGATCCGAAAACCGTGTACGTGGTGTATCGCCGGGGTTTGCCGGACGTCGATGCGCTGCTCGCAGGCATCGTCAAGGAGGCGCTGCAGTGACCGCCGCGGCACGGGCGCAGGTCCTGCGTCTGCGCCGCCGGCTGCTGGCGGCGGGCCTGGGGTTGCCGTTCCTCGCGTGGCGCGCGGCGACGGCGCAAGGCCTGCGTCCGACCCCTGCCTGCGGTGGGGCCGAGGCCTCCGCGCAGGCGACGCCGCCGCAGACCGCAGGGCCGTTTTACATCCCCGATTCCCCGCGACGCGCCTCGCTGCTCGAGCCGGGTGAGACCGCGCCGCGGCTGCTGCTCGTGGGGCGCGTCCTGACCACCGATTGTCGTCCCGTAGGCGGCGCGCTGCTCGATGTGTGGCATTGCGACGCCGCGGGTCGCTACGACAATGCGGGATTTCGCTATCGCGGCCATCTGTTTGCGGATGCGTCAGGCGGGTATCGGCTCGAGACCGTCGTTCCCGGGCTGTATCCCGGGCGCACGCGGCACATCCATATCCGCGTGCAGGCGCCCGGTGGCCAGCCGCTCACGACCCAGCTTTACTTTCCGGGCGAACCGGGCAACGCGGCAGACGGCCTCTGGCAGCAGGCGCTCGAAATCGCCCCGACGGGGACGAGCCTGCGGGCGCCGCAGGCGGGGCGTTTCGACTTCGTGCTCGCAGCTTAGGCGCGGTGCCGCGCCCGAGCTCAGTACAGGGCGCTGGCGAACTTCTTGCGGTATTCGGAGACCAACGCGCCGTTCTTTTCGGCGAGGTTGAAGATGTTGAGCACCTTCTTGCGCGCCTCGCCGTCGTTCCAGTCCTTGTCGCGCCGCACGATCTCGATCAGCTCGTCGAGCGCCTCGCGGTAGCGCTGCGCGCCGGCGTGCAGTTCGGCGAGCGCAAACCGCGCCGCGTGATCAGCCGGGTCCTGCTCGAGCTTCGTCTTCAGGGTTGCTTCGCTGGTTCCGGAGGCGCGCATGCGGGCGAAGGACACCGCCGCCTGCAGCGCCTCGACGCGCGCGTCCCAATCGATATTCGGGCGCACCTCGCCGAGCAGCGTTCCGGCTTCGTCGGCGCGCCCCAGCTCGACGAGCAGCTCGGCCAGATCGAGGCGCGCCGGATCGTTCGACGGATCGATCGCCAGCGCACTGCGAAGCGCGCCCGCGGCGCCGTCGCGGTCGCCGGCGGCGCGCAGCGCCGCGGCGCGCGCCTGCTCAGTCTCCGAGGGATTCGGCAGGACGCCGTCGATAAAGGCGCGCACCTGCGATTCCGGCAGCGCGCCGAGGAAATGCGAGACGGGCTTGCCGTCGCGGAACGCCATCACGTCGGGGATCGAACGCACGCCGAACGCGGCGGCCAGATCCTGGTTCTCGTCGGAATTCACTTTCGCCAGTCTGAAGCGACCGTCGTACTCGGTCGCCAGCTTCTCGAGGATCGGCTTGAGCACCTTGCAGGGACCGCACCAGGGCGCCCAGAAATCCACCACCACCGGCACCGTCTTCGAGGCTTCGAGCACGTCCTGCTCGAAGCTCGCCGTGCTGACGTCGATGGCGTGCGCGGACATGGAGGTATTGTGCATGCTTTGGCAGACCGATGCGAGATGGGGCGGGTCGGTGCGATAATCGAGCCCGTTCCTTTTTTTGTGCAATGAAAGAACGCGCCGCATGACCTACGTCGTTACCGAGAACTGCATCAAGTGCAAGTACATGGACTGCGTCGAAGTCTGTCCGGTGGACTGCTTCTACGAAGGCGAAAACATGCTCGTCATCCATCCCGACGAGTGCATCGACTGCGGCGTGTGCGAACCTGAATGCCCGCCGGGCGCGATCATTCCGGATTCGGACGCCAAGGCGGAGCGCTGGCTGTCGCTGAACACCGAATATTCGGGCAAGTGGCCGAACATCACGCGCAAGGGCACGCCGCCCGACGACGCTGACGCGTTCAAGGACGAGGGCGGAAAGTTCGACAAGTACTTTTCGCCGAACCCGGGCGGCGGCAGTTAGGCGCAGGCCGCAGGCCGGGCGGTGGAACAAATTGCTGTCTCGGCGCGTTTGCCCTAGCGGCCGATGGCGCGCGCTGGCGGGCACCGCAGCGGGGGCAAAAGCGGTCCCGGGCGCCGATCGGGCTGCCGCAGTTCCAGCAGCGCCGCAGCGCCGGACGGTAGAAAGGAGCCACCATGGGTTTCAGGATATTAGCGGGCCTGCTGCGGACCGGGCTGGCCGTCCTCGGTATTGCGCTGCTGCACGGCTGTGCCTCGTACAGCGGCAGCTCGCTGGTTGCGGGGACTTCGGCCGAGGCCGACATCCAGGCGGCGATGGGGCTGCCCGACGAAAAGGTGAAGCTGGATTCCGGCGAAACGGTCTGGTTCTACACTCGGCCGGCCGGCCGCCAGACCTTTGCGATCACGGTCGGGCCGGATGGTCGCTTTCGCTCTTCGGTACAGCGCCTGGAGCGCTCGTATATCGACCAAATCCGGCGCGAGACCTGGACCATCAAGGAGGTGCGGACCTTGCTCGGTCCGCCCAACCAGGTGGTGCGCTTCGAGCGCCAGCAGCGGGACGTCTGGACCTACCGGTGGCAGGAATTCTCCGACCGCCGCCTGCTGCACGTGCAGTTCTCGTACGACGGGGTGGTGCGCGAGGTGCTCGACATGATGGACGAGGAGTACTTGCCGATCGGGCCGGGCGTGCTTTTCGGCTTCGGCGGGCACTTTGCGCACTGGCGTTGACCGGTCGCTGCGCCGCGTGTTCGGCAAGACGCTGATCGATGCGCGTACGGCCTAGGTTCTCTGGAATTGGGCGGGCCGCGGGCTGCATGGCGGCTTGCCTGCTCGCGCTGGCCGGCTGCGTGTCCTACGACGGCAGCGGGCTGCTGCCCGGGACGTCGCGCATGGCCGACGTCGAAGCATCGATGGGGGTGCCGGACGACAAGCGCGCGACGGCGGGTGGTGGGAGCCTTTGGTTCTATACGCGCCCTTCGGGCGGCCACACCTTCGCGGTGCAGTTTGGCCCCGACGGCGTCCTGCGCCGCATTGAGAGCGCGCTGACCGATGAGAACATTGCCAAGCTGACGATCGGCGTCTCTCGCCGCGAGGACGTGCGCGCGCTGCTCGGTCCGCCCCACGTCGTCTTGCGCCTGGATCGCCAGCAGCGCGAGGTCTGGGAATACAAGCGCCTCGAGGTGACCGAGCGCAGAGTCCTGTGGGTGCAATTTTCCGACGATGGCGTGGCGCGCGAGATATTCGACTCGCTCGACTACGACTACGTACCGGCGAGCGATTCGGGCCTCAAGGACTGAGACCCGCGCCCGCCGGCGCGCCTAGCCGCCGGGGCCGCGTTTCGGCGCCGGGGCGGTTTTGGCCGCGGGTTTCGGTGCTGATGCGCCGACGCTGAAGTCGAGATTGTGTATCCCCTCGAGCTCGTCACGGATCGACTTGCGTACCGCCGCGATTTTGGGCAACGCTTTCTTGAACGCCTCGACGAGCGTCGGATCGAACTGCTTGCCGGATTCGGAGACCATGACGCCGGCCGCGTCCTCGACCGACATCGGCTGGCGACGGCGCTGTGTCGCGGTCATGGCCTCGAACGAGTCGGCGATGGCGACGATGCGCCCCACCATGGGAATCGCGTCGCCCTTGAGCCCTTTCGGATAGCCTTTGCCGTCCCAGCGCTCGTGGTGGGTGAGCGCAATCGCGCGCGCCGCGGCGAGCAGCGGATCGCGGTGCTCGCCGATGATCTCGGCGCCGATCTCGCAGTGGCGTCGCATCTCCTCCCAGTCCTGCGTGCTGTACTGGTCGGCATTGCGCAGCACGACTTCCGGAACGCCGAGCTTGCCGATGTCGGCGAGCGGCGCGGCCTGTGCGATGAGCTCGCAGGTTTCGCTGCGCCCGCCCGCAGCCTCCGCGATCAGCCGCGCGTACTGGGCGACGCGCAGCGGGCGGCCGCTGAGCCCGCCCTCGCGATACGACAGGGCGCGTGCCAGGCGCTCGATGAGCTGGCTGCGCGCTTGTTGCAGTTCGCGCGTACGTTCGGCGACGAGGTGCTCGAGCTGATGGCGCTGATCGGTCAGCGCGAGCTGCGCGGCGACGCGCGCAATGACGATCGGCGGGCTGAGCGGCTTGGTGACGTAGTCGACCGCGCCGACAGCAAAGCCCTTGGCTTCGTCTTTGGGGTCGCTGCGGCCGGTGATGAAGATGACCGGAATCGGCGCGGTGGCCGGGTCCGTCTTGAGGAGCGCGCAGACGTCGTGCCCGCTCTTGCCCGGCATCTCGACGTCGAGCAGGATCAGGTCGGGGTGCGGCAGCTTGGCGGCGGCTTTGATGGCTTCGTTGCCGTCGGCGGCGAGGCGCACCTCGTAGCGCCGCTTGAGCAGGGTGCCGAGCAGCGCGCGGATGTCGTCGCTGTCGTCCACGACGAGGACCAGCGGGCGTCGCGCTGCGCCGGCCTGTCCCTCCGGCGTGGCGGGCGCGGGCGCTGTACCAGGCGAAGTCGGCTCGCTACTCATGCGTCGGCCTCGGGTTCGAGGTTGAAAAACCGCCTTGCGTTACGGGCGGTCGCTGCGCCGAGCGTCTCCGGCGCTTCCCCTCGGGCAAGCGCCACCGCCCGAAGTATATGCGCAAGGAAGGCCGGTTCGTTGCGCCGTGCCTTCGGCTGCGGGCGCAGGTCGCGCGGCGTCAGGTAGGGGGCGTCGGTCTCCAGCAGCAGCCGGTCGCCCGGGATCTCGCGCACCAATTCGCGCAGATGCAGGCCGCGCCGCTCGTCGCAGATCCAACCGGTGATGCCGATGTACAGGTCCAGATCGAGGTAGGCGCGCAGCTCCTCGCGCTCGCCCGTGAAGCAGTGCGCCACCGCGCGCGGCAGACCGTCGCGATGCCCTCGCAGGAGTTCGGCGAAACGCGGGTGGGCGTCGCGTGAATGCAGGAACAGCGGCTTGCCGAGCTCGCAGGCCAGCTCGAGCTGAGCGACGAACCAGCGTTCCTGGTCCGGGTGCGCACTGTAGTTGCGGTTGAAATCCAGGCCGCATTCGCCCAGCGCGACGACGCTGGCATGTGCGGCGAGCGCCCGCAGGGCGGGGATCGTGGCCGCGTCGCAATCGCCCGCGTGGTGGGGATGAACGCCCGCGGTGGCGCGCAACAGGCCGGGATGCGCCTCGGCCAGCTGCGCCGCCTGCGCGCTCGCCGCGAGGCTGGTGCCCGTGACCACGATGGTCGACACACCGGCTCGGACGGCGCGCTCCAGCACCTGCGCGAGGTCTTCGCGAAATGCCGCATGGGTCAGATTCGCGCCGATGTCGATGAGGTCCGGGCACTGGGGCGTGGGGCGGGTCAAGGGGGTCAAAGCTTCTTCAGACGATATAGGAGCTCGAGCGCCTCGCGAGGTGAAAGTTCGTCAGGATTGACCTGGGCGAGGGCATCGCGCAGCGGGTCGGCTTCCGTCGCCGGCTCGCGCGCGGCGGACGCGGCCCCCGCGAACAAGTCCGGCTGCCCACCTTGCTCGAGGCTGGCCTGCTCGAGTCGCTCGAGCGTGCGGCGCGCCTCGCGCACCACGCCCCGCGGCACGCCCGCCAGCGCGGCGACCTGCAGTCCGTAGCTCTGCGAGGCCGGACCTTCCTCGACGGCGTGCAGAAACACGATGCTGTCCTTGTGTTCCACCGCGTCGAGATGGACGTTTGCGACTTCACGGTAGTCGAGCGCGAGCTGCGTCAGCTCGAAGTAATGGGTCGCGAACAGGGTCAGGGCGCGGTTCTTCTCCACGAGATGGCGCGTAATCGCCCAGGCGAGCGCCAGCCCGTCGAAGGTCGACGTTCCGCGACCGACCTCGTCCATCAGTACGAGGCTCGACTCGGTCGCGTTGTGCAGGATGTTGGCGCTCTCGGTCATCTCGACCATGAAGGTCGAACGTCCACCGGCGAGATCGTCGGCCGCACCGATGCGGGTGAAGATCTGGTCGACAGGACCGATGCGCACGCGTCGCGCCGGCACGAACGCGCCCACGTGGACCATCAGCACGATCAGCGCGACCTGGCGCATGTAGGTCGATTTGCCGCCCATGTTCGGCCCGGTCACCAGCAGCAGCCGCCGCGCGGGGGAGAGCCGCGCCTCGTTCGCGATGAACGACTCGATGTGCGCTTCGACCACCGGGTGGCGACCGGCCTCGATGTCGATGCGGATGTCGTCGCTGAATTCGGGCCGGCAGTAGTTTCCGGCGAGCGCCACGGCGGCGAACGCGGTGAGCACATCGGTCTGTGCGAGCGCGCGCGCGATGCGCTGCAGCACCGGCACCTCGGGCAGCAGCTGCTCGAGCAGCGCCTCGTAAAGCCTGCGCTCGAGCGCGAGCGCACGCTCGTTGGCCGACAACGCCTTGTCCTCGAATGCCTTGAGCTCCGGCGTGACGTAGCGCTCGGCGTTTTTCAGGGTCTGGCGCCGGCGATAGTCCTCCGGCACCCGGTCCGCACTGGCGCGGCCGACCTCGATGTAGTAGCCGTGCACCTGGTTATAGGCCACCTTGAGGTTCGCGATGCCGCTGCGCGCACGCTCGCGCGACTCCAGTTCGATGAGGAAGGCACCGGCGTTCGACTGCAGCGCGCGCAGCTCGTCCAGCTGGGGGTCATAGCCGTCGGCCATGACGCCGCCCTCGCGTACCAGGGCGGCCGGCTCGGGCCGCAGCGCTCGGACGAGCAGCGCATGGCACTCGATGGGGCAGGCCAGGTCCTGCGCCAGCGCGGCGAGCAGCCCGTCTTCGGCGGCGGGCAGCACAGCGCGAAGGCCATCGAGTTGTGCCAGGCTGTCGCGCAGCGCGGACAGGTCGCGCGGGCGGGCGCTTTTCAGTGCGACACGCGCCGTGATGCGCTCGACGTCCGCGAACCCGCGCAGCGCGGCCTGCAGGGGTTCGACCGCCGGGCTGAGGCGCTCGACCGCGTCATGCCGCCCGGCGAGTGCGGCGCGGTCGCGCAGCGGGTGATGCAGCCAGTGACGCAGCAGCCGGCTGCCCATTCCCGTCGCACAGCGGTCGAGCAGCGCGAACAGGGTCGGTGCAGGCTCGCCACGCAGCGTCTCGGTCAACTCGAGATTGCGTCGCGTCGCCGCGTCGAGCCGCAGGTAGTCGCCGGCCCGCTCGGCGCGTACCGCCGTGACGTGGGCGAGGGCCTGCCCCTGCGTGGTGCGCGCGTATTCGAGCAGCGCGCCGCAGGCGCCCAGAGCCAGTGGGAGGTCCTCGCAGCCGTAACCTGCGAGGGAGGCTGCGCCGAGCGTCTCGAGGAGCTTTTGCGTCCCGCGTGCGACGTCGAAATGCCATTCCGGCAGGCGCGTCAGCGTGGCTTCATCGACGCCGTCGAGCGCGGGCCCGGCGTCGGCCACCAGGATCTCGGCGGGTGCGATGCGACGCAGCTCGTTGCCGAGTGCCTGTGGCGCGAATTCGGCGACCCGCAATTCGCCGCTCGCCAGCGTGAGCCAGGCCAGACCGACACTCGCGCGATCGCGCGCCACGGCGAGCAGCACGCTGTCCGCCTTTTCGTCGAGCAGCGCCGAGTCGGTGAGCGTGCCCGGCGTGACGATGCGCGTCACCTTGCGCTCGACCGGGCCTTTGGCGGTGGACGGATCGCCGATCTGCTCGCAGATCGCCACCGACTCGCCCAGCCGGACCAGCTTGGCGAGGTACTGCTCGACGGAGTGAACCGGAACGCCGGCCATCTTCACCGGCGCGCCAGCCGAGGCGCCGCGCGCGGTGAGCGTGATGTCGAGCAGTGCTGCGGCACGCTCGGCGTCGTCGTAGAACAGCTCGTAGAAGTCCCCCATCCGGTACAGCATGAGGATGTCCGGATGCTGTGCCTTGATGCGCAGATACTGCTGCATCATCGGCGTATGGGCTTCGAGCGGGGCGTTCATGCGTGCTGCGCCCTATTTTATCGGCGCGCCGCAGGCCTACAGCGCGCGACGCCGCTCAACGCAGCGCGGTGAGCAGCTCCGGAAACACTTTCGGCGTGGCCGCCGCGATGTCGCCCGAGGCCATGTAGTCCTGCCCGCCGCCCAGGTCGCCGACCAGGCCGCCGGCCTCGCTGATGAGCAGGGCGCCGGCCGCCATGTCCCAGGGCGCGAGGCCCATTTCCCAGAAAGCGTCAAGCCGACCGCAGGCGACGTAGGCGAGATCGAGCGCGGCGGCTCCGGCGCGACGGATTCCCGCCGAGCCGCGCATGATGCCCTCGAGCTGGCGCATGTACTGATCGATGCGCGACAACTCCTTGAACGGAAACCCCGTGCCCACCAGTCCGTCACGCAAATGCGCACATTTCGTGACGCGGATGCGGCGGTCGTTGAGGAACGCGCCGCGGCCCTGCGATGCGGTGAACAGTTCGTTTTTCGTCGGATCGTAGACCACGGCGTGCGCGACCCGGCCGCGCTGCTCGACCGCGATCGACACGCAGTATTGCGGAAAGCCGTGGATGAAGTTGGTGGTGCCGTCGAGCGGATCGATGATCCAGCGCGTTTCGCTCTTCGGCGGTCTGGCGTTGCCCGCCGCGGCGGTTGCAGACCCGCTCTCGCCCGATTCCTCGGCGAGGATCACGTGGTCCGGGTAGGCGCGGCGGATGATGTCGATTGCGGCGCTTTCGGCTGCGCGGTCCACCTGCGTCACGAAATCGTTGGCCTGCTTGGCGCGCACTTCGAGCGCGCTGCCGTCGAGCGCGGCGCGGTTGATGACGCCGCCGGCGCGGCGCGCGGCCTTGATCGCAATGTTCAGAAAGGGATGCATGGGAGCGCGATTCTAGCCTGCTGCATTGCGTACACTTGTGCGCATGAGCGAAGACGTCCTGCAACGCGTCCGCGTGGTGCTGTGCCGGCCGAGCCACCCGGGCAACATCGGCGCCGCGGCGCGCGCCATGAAAACGATGGGTATCGAGGACCTGCGGCTGGTCGCACCCGGCAACTTTCCGGCCCCCGAAGCGCGCTGGATGGCAGCGCACGCGGTGGACGTTCTCGAGCACGCGCGCGTGGTCGCCCGCCTGGAGGACGCGATCGCCGATTGTGTCGGCGTGTTTGCCCTGAGCGCGCGACCGCGCGACTGGTCGCCGCCGGTCATGCCGGCGCGTGATGCGGCCCAGGCCGCGATCACGCAAGCGGCCGAGGGGCCTGTTGCGCTGGTGTTCGGTGCAGAGCGCGCGGGACTGACAAACGACGAGGTGATGGCCTGCCGGGTGCTGGTGCACATTCCGGCCAGCGCGCGCTACGGCTCGCTCAACCTGGCACAGGCGGTGCAGGTCATGGCCTACGAGCTGCGCGTCGCGGCGGGCGCCGGCGTACCGCCCGAGCGTGGCCAGTTGCTCGCCACCGCGGCCGATATCGAGGGTCTGCACGCCCACTTTGCCGAGGCCGCGCAGGCCGTGGGCTTCTTCGATCCGGCAGCACCCATGAAATTCCGCGAGCGCCTGCGGCGCTTGTTTGCCCGTACGCGGCTCGAGCGCGAGGAGGTAAATGTGCTGCGCGGACTGTTGCGTGCACTGCTGGGGAACGCGCGCCAGAAATAGTTGACTAAACTAGTCGGACACCCTACGATCGAGTCTTCGGTGAAAGAGAGAAAGCCGTTCATGTTCAAGCAGCTGCGTGAAGAAATCGGGACGATCTTCGAGCGCGACCCGGCGGCGCGTTCGACCTGGGAAGTGCTGACCTGCTACCCCGGCCTGCACGCCATCTATCTGCACAAACTCTCAAGCTGGCTGTGGTCTTCGGGGCTGCGCTGGCTGGGTCGGCTGGTCTCGCACTTTGGGCGCTGGCTGACCGGGATCGAGATTCATCCGGGCGCCACCATCGGCAGGCGCGTGTTCATCGATCACGGCATGGGTGTGGTGATCGGCGAGACCGCCGAGGTGGGCGACGACACGACGCTGTACCACGGGGTGACCCTCGGCGGTACGACGTGGAATAAGGGCAAACGCCATCCCACGCTCGGCAAGGGTGTGGTGGTCGGTGCCGGGGCGAAGATTCTTGGCCCGATTCGCGTGGGCGACGGCGCCAAGGTCGGCTCGAACGCGGTCGTGGTGAAGGACGTGCCTGATGAGGCCACCGTGGTCGGTGTGCCCGGTCGCATCGTCGAGGCAAGCTCCGGCCAGCCCGCGGCGGCACGACGCTTTGCGGCCTACGGCGTGGTGCAGAACCAGGACGATCCCTACGCCAAGGCGATTCAGGAAATGGTGGTCCATTCGCACGAGCTCGAAGAGTCGGTCGCGACGCTCACCCGCAAGCTGGCCGAGCTCGAGCGGGAACTCGCGGAACACGAGGCGCAGGCCACCCCTGCGGAGAATCTCAGGGCGGTTAAGTAGTCCTAACTTATTGAATAAAATTATTTTGTTATTAGTTGATTAATTTAGTCGGAATTTGTTATAGTTGAGCAACTTAATCGGGTATTGAGGTCGAGGAAACGATGAGACTGACCACTAAAGGACGTTTTGCAGTGACGGCAATGGTGGACTTGGCGATGCGCCAGGCGAAAGGCCCGGTGACGCTCGCGGCGATCAGTGAGCGTCAGAGGATTTCGCTTTCCTACCTGGAGCAGTTGTTCGGCAAGCTGCGCCGCCATGCGCTGGTCAAGAGCGTGCGCGGTCCGGGCGGTGGCTATTACCTCGCGGTCCCGGTGCAGGACGTATCGGTGGCCGACATCATCGCAGCGGTCGACGAGCCGCTCGACGCCACGCAGTGCGGCGGGCGCGAGAACTGTCTCGATGACCGGCGCTGCATGACGCACGACCTGTGGGCGACGCTGAATGCGAAAATGTACGACTACCTTTCGTCGGTGACGCTGGCCGATCTGGTGGCGCATCAACACGGCAAGCACGTGGCGGTGCTGCATGACTGGCGCGCCGCGGAGAATGCGGAGTCGAAGCCGGAGCCGGCGATCGCGGCCTGAGGATGGATAGCGGACAGAGGACGCAGAGCGTGAAATTTCCCATCTACCTGGATTATTCGGCGACCACGCCGGTCGACCCGCGGGTAGCCGAGAAGATGATTCCGTATCTGACCGAGCACTTCGGCAATCCGGCGAGTCGCTCGCATGCTTTCGGCTGGAAGGCAGAAGAGGCGGTCGAGAATGCGCGCGCGCAGGTCGCGGCACTCGTCAATTGCGACGCCAAGGACATCATCTGGACTTCGGGCGCGACCGAGTCGATCAACCTCGCGCTGAAAGGCGCGGCGGAGTTCTACAAGACCAAGGGCAAGCACCTCATCACGGTCAAGACCGAGCATAAGGCGACGCTGGACACCTGCCGCGAGCTCGAGCGCCGCGGCTTCGAGGTGACCTACCTGGACGTGGGGCCGGACGGGCTGCTGGACCTGCGGCAGCTCGAGGCGGCGATCCGCAAGGACACGATCCTGGTCTCGGTGATGTTCGTCAACAACGAGATCGGCGTGATTCAGGACATTGCTGCGATCGGCGAGATCGTCAAGCGTCACGGCGCGCTGTTCCACGTCGACTCGGCGCAGGCGACGGGCAAGTGCCCGATCGACCTGAAGGCGCTGAAGGTCGACCTGATGTCGTTTTCGGCGCACAAGACCTACGGCCCGAAGGGCATGGGTGCACTGTATATCCGGCGCAAGCCGCGCGTGCGTCTGGAAGCGCAGATCCACGGCGGCGGGCATGAGCGGGGCTTTCGCTCCGGCACGCTGCCGACGCACCAGATCGTCGGCATGGGCGAAGCCTTCCGCATTGCGCGACTCGAAATGGCGACCGAGAACGAACGCATCCGAGCGTTGCGCGACCGTCTGCTGAAAGGCGTCACCGAGATCGAGGAGGCCTTCGTCAACGGCGACGTCGAGCAGCGCGTGCCGCATAACCTGAATGTCAGCTTCAATTTCGTCGAGGGCGAGTCGCTCATCATGGCGGTAAAGGACATCGCGGTGTCGTCGGGCTCGGCCTGCACGTCGGCATCGCTCGAGCCGTCGTACGTGCTGCGCGCGCTCGGCCGCTCCGATGAACTGGCGCACTCGTCGATTCGCTTTACCCTCGGCCGTTTCACCACCGAGGAGGAGGTCGACTACACCGTTGACCACCTCAAGACCAAGGTGGCGAAATTGCGCGAGATGTCGCCGCTCTGGGAGATGTACAAGGATGGCGTCGATCTGAATTCGGTGCAATGGGCGGCACACTGAAGAACCGCGCCGCAGTGCGTGACTTTCGGAAAGAACAGTAAGCAGTCGCAAGTTTTCGGCAGGAGAGAAAAATGGCATACAGCAACAAAGTCATCGATCATTACGAGAATCCACGCAACGTCGGCTCGTTCGACAAGGGCGATGGGTCGGTTGGCACCGGCATGGTCGGCGCGCCGGCCTGCGGCGATGTGATGAAGCTGCAGATTAAGGTCGGTGCGGACGGCGTCATCGAGGACGCGCGCTTCAAGACCTATGGCTGTGGCTCGGCGATCGCCTCCAGCTCGCTCGTCACCGAGTGGGTGAAGGGCAAGACGCTCGACGAGGCGGAGGGCATCAAGAACACCCAAATTGCCGAGGAACTGGCACTGCCGCCCGTGAAGATCCACTGCTCGATCCTCGCAGAGGACGCCATCAAGGCCGCGATTGCGGACTATCGCAAGCATCACGGCAAAGAAGTGGCCCCTGCGGCGGAAGCGGCGACCGAGCAGAAAGTCGCACTCGGCTAGGAGCAGACCGATGTCGGTAACGCTGACCGAACGCGCGGCACAGCACGTGCAGACATTCCTTGCCAAGCGCGGCAAGGGCGTGGGATTGCGTGTCGGGGTTCGCACCTCGGGCTGCTCGGGCATGGCCTACAAGCTCGAGTTCGCCGACGCAATGAATCCGGACGATCTTGCCTTCGAAAGCCACGGCGTGAAGGTGGTGGTCGATCCGAAGAGCCTGCCCTACCTTGACGGGACCGAGCTCGATTTCGCGCGCGAAGGCCTGAACGAGGGGTTCAAGTTCCGCAATCCCAACGTCAAGGACGAGTGCGGCTGCGGCGAGAGTTTCAACGTCTAGATTGCAGCAGCCCCGGGCGAGCGGCCGACGAGCGAGATGCGCTCGCGGCGCCGCACGGTGGTTCGCTGCAACGGATCCAGGAGGATAATCGGAAGGGGCGCAGGCCCCTTCGTTTTTGGTGCTGATGCAGAGTCACTTCGAGCTGTTCGGACTTGAACCGGGTTTCGCGCTGGATCGCGCGGCGCTGGACCGCGCCTACCGCGAGATCCAGGGGCGCATCCATCCCGACCGCTTCGCGCACGCCGGCGACGCAGAGCGCCGGGCGTCGATGCAGTGGACGACACGGGTCAACGAGGCCTATCGCGTGCTGCAGAATCCGCTCGAGCGCGCGCGGCACCTGCTGGAACTCAACGGGGTGGACGTCGCGCTCGAGACGAACACCGCGATGCCGACCGAGTTCCTCGAGCGACAGATGACCCTGCGCGAGGCGCTCGAAGCGGCCTCCGAGGGGCGCGATGCCGACGCGCTCGACGCCCTGCGTGCCGAGCTTGGGGCGGAGCGCACGCGGGTCGAGGCGCAGCTGGCCGAGCGCATCGACGCCGCCCGGGATTTCGTCGGCGCGGCCGGGATGGTGCGTGAGCTCAAGTTCCTCGAGCGGCTCGATGCGGAGATCGCCTCGGCCTACGACTCGATCGAGGCCTGAGCGGGACGGCGTCATGGCACTGCTGCAGATCTCCGAACCCGGGCTGTCGACCGCGCCGCACGAGCACCGGCTCGCGGTGGGCATCGATCTCGGCACGACCAATTCGCTTGTCGCGACCGTGCGGCACGGCGTGGCGGTCACTCTGCCCGACGAGCGCGGGCGCGTCCTACTGCCCTCGGTGGTGCGCTACCGCCGCGACGGTGGCTGCGAAGTCGGTTATGCGGCGCAGGTCAGCCAGGCCACGGACCCGAAGAACACGATCGTCTCGGTGAAGCGCTTCATGGGGCGCGGCCAGCGCGACATCGCGCACATCGAGAATGCCCCGTACGACTTCGTCGACGCCCCGGGCATGGTGCAGCTGCGGACCGTGGCGGGCGTGAAGAGCCCGGTCGAGGTGTCGGCCGAGATCCTCAAGACCCTGCGCGCACGCGCGGAGGCGTCGCTCGGAGGCGAGCTGAGCGGCGCGGTGGTCACGGTGCCGGCGTACTTCGACGACGCACAGCGCCAGGCGACCAAGGACGCGGCCACGCTTGCCGGGCTTAACGTGCTGCGTCTGCTGAACGAACCGACCGCTGCGGCGATCGCCTACGGCCTCGAAAACGCGGCGGAGGGCGTGTACGCGGTGTTCGATCTCGGCGGCGGCACCTTTGACATCTCCATCCTGCGACTGTCGCGCGGCGTATTCGAGGTCCTTGCCACCAACGGCGATGCCGCGCTCGGCGGCGACGATTTCGATCACCGTGTCTTCTGCTGGGTGCTGGAGGCGGCAGGGCTGTCGCTGCTCGAGCCGCGCGACGCGCGCCTGCTGTACAGCAAGGCGCGCGAAGCAAAGGAAACACTGACCGCGCACGGCGAGGCGCCGTTGACGGCGCGCCTGTCGAGTGGCGAGCTGGTCGACCTCACGCTGCAGAGCGAGACCTTCTGCCGCATCACCCACACGCTGGTGCAGAAGACCCTCGGGCCGACGCGCAAGGCGCTGCGCGACGCCGGGCTCACGGTCGCCGACGTGAACGGCGTGGTGATGGTGGGCGGCGCGACGCGCATGCCGGAAATTCAGCGCGTGGTGGCGGATTTTTTCCGGTGTGACCCGCTGAACAACCTCGATCCGGACAAGGTCGTCGCCCTGGGCGCGGCGATGCAAGCGAACGTGCTGGCCGGAAACAAGCCGCAGGGCGAAGACTGGCTGCTGCTCGACGTGATTCCGCTTTCTCTCGGCATCGAAACGATGGGTGGCCTGGTCGAGCGGATCATCCCGCGCAATACGACGATTCCAGCGGCCCGGGCGCAGGAGTTCACCACCTTCAAGGACGGGCAGACGGCGATGAGCATTCACGTCGTGCAGGGCGAACGCGAACTGGTCGCGGATTGCCGCTCGCTCGCCAAATTCGAGCTGCGCGGCATCCCGCCGATGACGGCGGGTGCGGCGCGCATCCGCGTGACCTTTCAGGTCGACGCCGATGGCCTGCTGGCGGTGAGTGCGCGCGAGGCGACGACGGGCGTCGAGGCGTCGGTGAGTGTGAAGCCCTCATACGGGCTTGCCGACCGCGACATCGAGCGCATGCTGCGCGACTCGGTCGAGCACGCCAAGGACGACATGCATGCGCGCGCACTGCAGGAGGCGACGGTCGAAGCGCGTCGTTTGCTGGCTGCAGTGGACGCCGCACTGGCCGCGGACGGCACGCTGCTGGAGGATGCGGAGCGTGCCGAAATCGACCGCAGCAGGGTGGCGTTGGCCGCCGCCATGGAATCGGGTGATCACCGCGCCATCAAGCGTGCCTCGGAGGCGCTCAACCGGACGACCGAGCCCTTCGCGGCGCGGCGCATGGATGTCAGTGTGAAGCGTGCGCTGGCAGGACAGAAGATCGCGAACTTCGACGCCTGATGCCGAAGCTGAAAGTCCTGCCGCACGCCGAACTGTGCCCGGCGGGTGCCGAGATCGACGCAGCCGAGGGCAGCTCGATTCTCGACGCCTTGCTCGAAAACGGCATCGAGATTGAGCACGCCTGCGAGAAGTCCTGCGCCTGTACGACCTGCCATGTCGTGGTGCGCGAGGGCTTCGATTCGCTCGACGAGGCGGAGGAAAAGGAGGAGGACATGCTCGACAAGGCCTGGGGACTGGAGGCGAACTCCCGCCTTTCATGCCAGACCAAACTGCGCGACGCGGACCTGGTGATCGAAATCCCCAAGTACACGATCAACTACGCCCGCGAGGAGCACTAGGCAGGAGGCTCAGCCATGAAGTGGACCGATATCCAGGACATCGCCATCGCCTTGTCCGACGCGCACCCCGACGTCGACCCGAAGACGGTGCGCTTCACCGAGTTGTACGGCTGGGTCCAGGAGCTGCCGGGCTTCGACGACGACCCCAGGCGCAGCGGCGAGAAGATCCTCGAGGCGATCCAGCAGGCCTGGATCGACGACGTCGAGTAGACGCGGGAGAATCTGTCTAAGCGCCGCCGACCGTAGACTGCCCGCGCCGCCTCGCGGCGCGGACGCGCCTCCAACTGCACGCCGCACAATCCCTTTTCACATGAGCACAGCCGAGCACGCCGACACCTCCGACGCAGCGCCCAGGCCGTCACGACCACGGCGCTGGCGCCGCTGGGCGATTGCCCTTGCCCTGCTGGTCGCGCTTTATGCCGCGCTCGGCTTCTGGGTCGCGCCGCGTCTGGTCCAGCACTACGTTCCGGTCTACGCGCAGGAAAGCCTCAAGCGCAAGGCACAGCTCGGCCGGGTCCGCATCAATCCGTTTCTCCTCACCCTGGACGCGCGGGATTTCAGGCTCCAGGAGCAGGACGGCGAGCCGATCGCCGCGTTCGATCGGCTGTTCGTCGACCTCGAGGTGAAAAGCCTGCTGCGCTGGGCCTGGACGGTCGCGGAAATCCGGCTCGAGCGACCCGCACTGGAACTCGTCATCGGAGCGAACGGCCGTCTGAACCTCGCGCAGCTGGCCGACGATCGGTCCGCCTCCGGGTCGTCTGAGGTCGAGCCGTCTTCGGCGCCGCCGCGCGCGATTCTGCAGCACATCGCGGTGTCCGGCGGTCGTCTCGGCATGACGGACCGCTCGGGGTCGGCGCCTGCGCGCTTGGACATCTCGCCGCTGAACATCGAGCTGAGCGACATCTCCACGCTGGCGGGGCGCAAGGGACCGTATCGCATCAATGCGAAGCTACCAGGCGGCGGTGTGCTGGACTGGGAGGGCGAAGTCTCCCTGCAACCCGTCGCATCGACCGGGCGTCTGCGCGCAACGGCAGTGACGCTCGCGTCGGCCTGGCCGCTGCTGCGCGACCGGCTCGCGCTCCGGGAACCCAGGGGCACGCTCGACGCCGAGCTCAGCTATCAATTGAGCTATGGGCGCGACGGGCCGGTGCTGAAGATCGACCCGCTCAAGGCGCAGCTCAGCGGCCTGGGGCTGGCGTTCGCGGATGCCGCGGAGTCGCTGCTCGAGCTCGAAAGCCTGCAGCTCGAGGGCGCGCGCTTCGATCTCGCGGCGCGCGCGCTGACGGTTCCCGTGCTGTCCGTCCGTGGTGGTCGTGTTTCGCTCGACGTCGATCGGCAAGGCGTGCTCGACTGGCAGAAGATCGTCCGGCGCGGCACCACAGACGGCGGTCAGGACACCGCGCAGGCGTCCGCATCCGTCAAGGCCGCGCCATGGAAGCTCCGCGTCGACGAGGCGAGGGTGGAATCGGTCGGCTTCCGCTATCGTGACGCGAGCCGCGCTGCGCCAAGCGAGATCGGCGCCGCCTCGGCGGGCCTGCGTTTTGCCCTGGACGCGGAGCTGGCCGACGGCAGCGATCCTGCGCTGAGGCTGACCGGGTTGAACGTCGAGCTTTCGGCGGTGACCGGTGGCGCGACGGGCGATGCCCCGCTGCTGCACTTTGAGCGAGTGGCGCTCGAGGACGGCAGCATCGACGTCGGCGCGCGCACGATTCGATTGCCGCGGGTCGTCGTGAGAGGCGGCGCGACCAAGATCGTGCGTGCGCCAGACGGCAGTGTGCGCGGCATCAACGTGCTCGATCCCGCCGACGAGGGCAAGATTCAGCGCGAGGTGATCGCCGCCGGGCGCCGCGCCGCTGAGGAAGGCAGGCCATGGGCGTTCTCGCTCGAGCAGCTGGCGCTCGAGCAGTTCCAGGCGTCCTATCGCGACGAAACGACGCAGCCGCCGCTCGCCGTGGGTATCAAGGATTTCACGGCCGCGTTACGCGACATCAGCAACGACTCGAAGGCGGTGGTTTCCTATGACGCGAAGCTGATTCTCGCCCAGGAGGGCCGGGTCCAGGCGGCGGGGCGGTTCGCGATTGCGGGGGACAGCGCCGATGCGCGCGTGGGGCTCGAGCAGATCTCGATCCAGCCGTTGGCGCCGCTGGTTTCCAAGCTCACGGTGCTGCGGCTCAAGTCCGGCGACGTGTCGGGTAATGCGCAGGTCACGTTCCGCAAGACGGGCGAGCGCCCGACGCTTTCTGCCGCGGGCGAGCTGACGGTCGCGCGCCTGCTGCTCGAGGAAGCAGACAGCAAAGAGCGTTTTCTCGCCTGGAAGGCATTCGAGGCGAAGGGGGTGCGCTACAGCAGCGATCCCGCGCGCATCGACGTGCAGGAAGTACTGCTGCGCGAACCGGGCGCGAAGATCGTCGTATTCAAGGATCGCAGCGTGAATCTCACCAAGGTGCTCAAGGCCGACGCCGCGAGTCCGACGCCCCCGGCGGAGGGGGGCACAGCGGCCAAATCGGCCGCCAATGGGACCGCGGTTTCGGTGGGCAGGGTGCGCGTCGAGAGTGGGGCAGTGGACTTCGCGGACCTCAGCCTGGTGCTGCCCTTCGCGACGAAGGTCCACACGTTGCAGGGCGCGGCGAGCCGGATCTCCTCTGACCCGAAGAGCCGTACGACGCTGAAGTTCGAGGGCGGGGTGGGGCAGTACGGCGATGTGCGGGTCGACGGCCAGCTCGCGCCGTTTCAGCCGAAGGCCTTTACCGATATCGGCGTCGGGTTCCGCAACGTCGAGATGACCACACTGTCGCCGTACACGGCGACCTTCGCCGGGCGCAAGATCGCCTCCGGGCGGCTTGACGTCGGCCTGCAGTACAAGATCGAGAACAACGCGCTCAAGGGAAACAACACGATCCTGCTGCGCAACTTTACGCTCGGCGAGCGCGTGGACAGTCCGGATGCGAAAGACCTGCCCCTCGATCTGGCGGTCGCGCTGCTGAAAGACAGCGAGGGCAAGATCGACTTGGCGGTGCCTGTGGAAGGCGACATTGACCACCCCGAGTTCAGTATCGGTGGCGTGGTCATGAGCGCGCTCGGCAACGTGCTCGGCAAGCTTGTCTCGGCGCCGTTCCGCGTGCTCGGGGCGGCGCTCGGCGACGGCGACGGCGGTGCCGCCGATGCCGTGTCCTTCGATCCGGGACGCGCCGTGCTCGCGCCACCAGAGCAGGAAAAGCTGAAAAAGCTCGCGGGCGCGCTCGCGAAGCGACCCGGGCTTCGGCTGACCGTGCACGGTGGCGTCGATCCCGTGGCGGACGGCCGCGCGATCAACGAGCGCGCATTGCGCGTGGCGCTCGCCCGCCAGCTCGGCGTGACGCTCGAGCCGGGCGAGGATCCCGTGCAGCCCGCGCTACGCGATGCCAAGACGCAGCGGGCGCTCGAGGCCATTGCGACCGAGCGCGGTGGGGAAGGCGCGGTCGCGACATTCCAGGCCAGGTTCGAGCAGTCTGCCGGGCGTCCGGCGAAGCGGGTGAATCCGGCGCTGGCCCTGGTGGGCCAGGGCAGCGAGGACGAGGCGTTCTACCGGGCGCTGTTCGACGACCTGGCGCGCCGTGCGCCGCGTCCCGAGGCGGCGCTCGCGCAACTGGCGCAGCAGCGCGGGGTCGAAGTGCGGCGCGGGCTCACCGAAGGTACCGCGCTCGACGCCACGCGGGTCGCGATCGGAAAGGTCGAGCCGAGTACCGCGGACAAGGGCGGCATCGCCTCGAGGCTCGAACTCGGCGCGTGATCGCAGGCGCAGTAACGCGCCACCCCGCAGCTAGCCGGAGACCGCCGCGCTCGAAGGGGCGCGCGCATGCGCGTCGGCCTGGGGCCCGCGCACCAGCCGTCCCGGCAGTTCGCCGGTCGGCTCACCTTCGTGCATCACTTCGACGCCCGAGACGAAGGTGGATCGGTAGCCGTCGGCGCGCTGCACCAAGCGCCTGCCGCCGGCCGGCAGGTCGTAGATCAATTGCGGGAGTCGCGCGCGCAGGCGCTCGAAGTCGATCAGGTTGAAGTCGGCTTTGTATCCAGGGGCGACGAGCCCGCGATCGCGCAGGCCGTAGGCCAGCGCGGTATCGCGCGTCTGCTTTTTCACCAGGCTCTCGAGCGGCAGCCGGGGTCCTCGAGTCCGGTCGCGCGCCCAATGGGTGAGCATCGTGGTGGGTGCGCCCGCATCGCAGAGCAGGCCGACGTGGGCACCCGCGTCGGCGAGCCCGCTGATCGTCGCCGGGTCCTGCAGCATCTCGCGGATGACTTCGAGGTCGCCGTCGTAGTAGTTCTCGAAGGTGTGCAGCAGCAGCGCACGCCCCTCGTTCTCGAGCAGCCAGTCGAGCGCCACCTCGAACGGATCGCGGTTCGCTGCGCGCGCGACCGCAGTGACGCTGCGCGCAGGAACGGGCTCGTAATCGAGCGGCTCGCTGAACTGGAAGGTGCGCTCCAGCAGTCCGGCGATCCAACGCGTGTGGCTGTCGTCCGGGCGCTCGGCCCACAGGCGGCGTCGCAGCACGGTGTCGCTGCGAATGCGGTGGCTGCGCTCGACGGGGGAGAGATCCGCCATCGCCGTCCACAGCGGATGCGTCACGAACGGATGCACGGTGGCTTCGAGCCCCATCATGATGTTGATGGCGCGCGAGCCGACCTGGCCGGTCACCTCGAGCCCTGCGGCGCGTGCGGCACGGATGCCCGCGAGCGTTTCGCGCCAGCGGTCCGGGACGTGATGCATCTGCAGGAGCAGCACCGTGAGCGGGCGCTGCGACAGCTCGGCGACCTGGCGCAGGCGCTCGAAGTCGCCGCCCTCGAAATCCGAATTCACCTCGATCACGCCACGCCCGGCGCGGCGCATGGCATGCGCGAGTCCGGCCAGCTCGGGCTCAGCGGCGCTCAGGCTCGGCGTGTAGCGGCCGTCCTTGGCGCGGTGCTTGAGGGTGCGTGAGGTGGTGAGCCCCAACGCCCCCAGTGCCAGCGCCTCTTCGAGCAGACCCGCCATGCGCTCGATCTCCGCGGCGCTCGGCGCTTGCGCGTGATCCGCTCCTCGCTCGCCCATCACGTAAAAGCGCAGTGCGCCGTGTGGCATCTGCGCACCCACGTCCATGATGCGCGGCATCGCGGCCAGCGCGTCGAGATACTCGCCGAAGGACTCCCAGCGGAAGTCGATGCCTTCGGCCAGCACCGACTCGGGAATGTCTTCGACGCCCTCCATCAGGTTGATCAAGTAGCGCTCGGCACCGCGCTTCACCGGGGCGAACCCCACGCCGCAATTGCCGAACACCACGCTGGTGACGCCGTGCCAGGACGAGGGTGTGAGCAGAGGATCCCAGGTGGCCTGGCCATCGTAGTGGGTATGAATGTCGACCCAGCCCGGCGTCAGCAGCAGACCGTCTGCGTCGATCTCGCGCCGCCCGGCGCCGACGACGTCGGCCACCGCGGAAAAGCGGTCGCTGTCGATCGCCACGTCGACGCTGCGTCGCGCAGCGCCGCTGCCGTCGACCAGCGTGGCATTCCGGATGACGAGATCGTGCATGGCCGGGATTTCCTGCGGGTAGCTTATCCGAGCGCGCGCTGGGGTGCTTTGTGTGCAGCGAAACGGCTTGCCGCTCGCCGATCGATCCCACGATAATCGGGCGCTTTACGGGGTTCCCCATGCCACATCGACCTGCCTCCAGCGCGCTGGCGCGCTTCCGCATTCTCGATCTCACGCGCGTGCGCGCCGGGCCGTCCTGCGTTCGGCAGCTGGCCGACTTCGGCGCCGACGTCATCAAGATCGAGTCGCCGCCGGGCGTCGATCCGAACGAAGGCATGGGCGGCGATCGCGACGGCCCCGATTTCCAGAACCTGCATCGCAACAAGCGCTCGATCACCCTCAACCTGAAGACCGAGGCGGGGCGCGCGATCCTGATGAAGCTGGTAGAGACCGCCGACGTGCTGGCCGAGAACTACCGCCCGGACGTCAAGCAGCGGCTCGGCTTCGACTATGCCGCGCTGAAGGCCGTCAACCCGCGCATCATCCTGGCCTCGATTTCGGGCTTCGGCCAGGACGGTCCGTACCGCAACCGGCCCGGCTTCGACCAGATCGCACAGGGCATGGGCGGGTTCATGTCGATCACCGGCCGTCCGGGCGAGGGACCGATGCGCGCCGGCACGGCGATCGCCGATGTCTCGGCGGGATTATTCGCCGCGCTCGGCATCATGACCGCGCTGCTCGAGCGCGAGGCGTCCGGCGAAGGGCAGTGGGTGCAGTCCTGTCTGCTGCAGTCACAGATCGCGCTGAACGACTTTCAATCGGCGCGCTTCGTGATGAAGGGCGAGGTGCCGCCGCAGGTCGGCAACGACCATCCGACGAGCATGCCGACCTCGGCGTATCGCACCCGGGACGGGCACATGAACATCGCGGCCTCGGGCGACGGCATGTGGCAGCGGCTGTGCGAGGCGCTCGGGCGACCGGAGATGCTGAAGCAGGCGAGTTTCACCGGTCAGGCGAACCGGGCCGAAAACCGCAAAGCGCTCAACGCCGAAATCGAGAAGGCGACCGTGACGAAGACCACCGCCGAGTGGGTCGAGATCCTCAATGCCGCGGGCGTGCCCTGCGGGCCGATCTACCAGATGGATCAGGTGTTCAGCGATCCGCAGGTGCAGCATCTCGAGGCGGCGGCGACCGTGCATCATCCGCGGCTGGGCGATTTCCGCATCGTCAACCAGGCGGTCAAGCTGACGCGTACGCCGGCGTCAATGGCCTGTGCATCGCCCGAGCTCGGCGAGCACACCGAGGAAATCTTGAAAGAGATCGGCTACCGCGACGCGGATCTCGCGCAACTGAAAAAGGACAAGGTGATCTGATGAACGCCCCGCAGGCAGGCAGACTTCTCACGCGCAAGGAAGGCGCGATCGGCTGGATCGTGTTTTCCAACGTCGCCAAGCACAACGCGGTGAGCCAGGACATGTGGCAGGCGTTCCCCCAGGCGATGCAAACGTTCAATGCCGATCCGGAGGTGCGCGCGGTCGTGGTCACCGGCGACGGAGAGCGGGCATTCATCTCGGGCGCCGACATTTCCCAGTTCGAGAGCGCGCGCGCCAGCGCGGAGGCGCAGACGACGTACAACAAGTCGGTGGAGGCGGCCTATCTCGCGCCCATCGGCTGCGACAAGCCGGTGATCGCGCGCATTCGCGGCATCTGCTTTGGCGGCGGCCTGGGGCTCGCGGCAGCCTGCGACCTGCGCATCGCCGCGGATGATGCGGTGTTCCGCATGCCGGCCGGCCGTCTCGGCCTGGGCTACAACTATCCCGGCCTGAAGCGTTTCGTCGACCTCATGGGGGCGGCGAACACTGCAGACATCTTCTTCAGCGCGCGCAAGTTCGACGCGGCGGACGCGCTGCGCATGGGATTCGTCAATCGCGTGGTGCCGGTGGCCGAGCTCGATGCTGCGCTCGGCGAATACCTCACGCTGGTGGCGGAAAATGCGCCGCTCACGCTGTCGGAGGTGAAGTTCGGCATCCGGCAGGTGATCGAGACCGAGTCGGCGCGCGATCTCGCCGAGCTCAAGCGGCGCATCGACGCCTGCTTCAACAGCGAGGACTACCGGGAGGGGCGCACGGCGTTCATGCAGAAGCGCAAGCCCGTGTTCCGCGGACGCTGAACGATGACGCAGCACGCCCACAGTCAGTGGATCGGCCACCCGCTGCGCCGTCTCGAGGACGACGCGCTGCTGAGCGGACGTGGACGCTACGCCGACGACCTCGACGCGCCGGGAGCGGCGCATGCCGTGTTTCATCGCTCGCCGCACGCGCATGCCGAGATTCGCACGATCGACGTCAGCGCGGCGCGTGCCGCGCCCGGCGTGCTGGCGGTGTACACTGGGCACGACATCGTTGCCGCCGGCCTCAGGCCGCTGCCGTTCAACCGCATGCACAAACGGCCGGACGGCGAGCCGATGCGGGATGCGCCGCGCTACGCACTCACGCCGGATGCGGCACGCTACGTTGGCGATCCGGTCGCGATGGTGGTGGCGCAGACGCGCGAGCAGGCGCGCGACGCGGCCGAGCGGATCGAGATCGACTGGGCGCCGAAGCCCGCAGTGACCGAGCTTGCCGCGAGCGGACAGGACGACGCGCCGCGGGTCTGGCCGCAGGCCTTCCTCCCGGGCTACGGCAACATCGCAGCGGTTTACCGCAAGGGCGACGCCAAGGCGGTCGATGCGGCCTTTGCCCGCGCCACGCAGGTGGTCGAGATCGCGCTGGTCAATAACCGTGTCGTCGGCAATCCCCTCGAGCCACGCTCGGCGATCGCCACGTACGATGCCGCGACCGACAAATACCATCTGCACTGCCCGACACAGAATACGCACGCGCTGCGCCTGCAGCTGGCCGAAGGCACGCTCGGCATCGCCAAGGAAAAGCTGCGCGTGACCTGCAACGATCTGGGCGGATCCTTTGGACTGCGCGGCCATGGTGCCCCGGAATACGCCGCGCTGCTGTTCGCCGCGCACCAGCTCGGCCGGCCGGTGCGTTGGCGCGGCGATCGTTCCGAGATGTTTTTCGCCGAAGCGCACGGGCGCGACAACGTGAGCCAGGCGGCGCTCGCGCTGGATGCCGAGCACCGCTTTCTCGCATTGCGCATTCGCACACTGGCGAACATCGGTGCCTATGTCTCCAACTTCGGTGCCTCGGTGCCGGCGATGTCCGGCGTACGTGCCGCGACCGGCGCCTACGACATTCCACTCATCGACCACGAAGTGCGGATGCTGTTCACCCATACGGTGCCGGTCGATGCCTACCGCGGCGCCGGGCGCCCGGAGGCGGGCTATCTCATGGAGCGGCTGGTTTCGCGTGCCGCGCGCGAGTTGGAGGTCGACCCGGTCGCGCTGCGCCGGCGCAACCTGGTGCCGCCGGCGAAGCTGCCTTACGAAAACGCGGTCGGCGCGGTCTTCGACAGCGGCGATTTTCCCGCCTTGCTCGGGCGTGCGCTCAAGCTGGCGGACTGGGACGGATTCGAGCAGCGCCGCAAGGATGCGCAACGGCGCGGGCGCCTCGCCGGACGCGGTCTGGCGTTCTACATCGAAGTGACCGGCAGCGCGCGGCTGGTCGAGGAGGTGCGCATGTCGATCGACGGCGCGGGCGCTGTGACGGTGCACTCCGGCACGCAGTCGATGGGCACCGGCCTGGCGACCGCCTATGCACAGATCGCAGCCGATGCGCTCGGTGTCGAGCCGGCTGTGGTACGCACCATCCAGGGCGACACTGACCTGATTGTGTCCGGCGGTGGCTCCGGAGGCTCGCGCAGCCTGCAAGTCGGTGGCAGCGCGGTACGCGAGGGCGCGCTGGCCCTCATCGAAGCCGCACGCGCGCTGGCGGCGGAGGCACTCGAGACTGCGGAGGCGGATCTGGAGTTCGCCGATGGCGCCTTTCGCGTTGGCGGCACCGACCGGACGATCGAGCTGCGCGCGCTCGCCTCGCGCGCGCCGGGCGGCCAGATCGTCGCTCGCGCGGAGAAGACGGTTGGGGGGCAGAGCTGGCCGAACGGCTGCCAGATTTGCGAGGTGGAGATCGATCCCGAAAGCGGCGTGCTGGAAATCACCCGGCATACGGCGGTCGACGACATCGGGACCGTCGTCAACCCGCTGGTCGCCGAGGGGCAGATGCACGGCGGCATGGCGCAGGGCTTCGGCCAAGCGCTGCTCGAGCACTGCGTCTACGATCCCGAGAGCGGCCAGCTGCTCACGGGCTCGTTGATGGACTATGCCATGCCGCGTGCGAGCGACATGCCGACCGTCATGCGGACGGCGTTCGACGAGCATTCGCCGACCGCGCTCAACCCGCTGGGTGCGAAAGGCGCCGGCGAGGCGGGCACCCATGGCGCCTGTCCGTCGCTGGTGAACGCGGTGCTCGATGCGCTGGCGCCGCTCGGGGTCAAGGCGCTCGACATGCCGCTGACGAGTGAAAAGATCTGGCGCGCGATCAGCGTCGCGCGCCGCTGAACGGAGCAGAACAGAGCATGGCGAAAATCATGGTGGTGACGGGCGCGGGACGTGGCATCGGCGCGGCGGTTGCGCGGCTCGCCGGGGCGCGCGGCTATGACGTCTGCGTGAATTACGCGCGCAGCCAGGGACCGGCGGAGGCGATCGCGAGCGAGATCCGCGCGCAGGGACAGCGCGCGGTCGCCCTGCAGGCCGACGTCAGCCGCGACGACGAGGTCAAGCGGCTGTTTGCCGAGGTCGACCGCCAGCTCGGCCGGGTGGACGTGCTGGTCAACAATGCGGGCATCATCGGACGGCAATGTCGCGCGGACGAAATGGATCGGAGCCTGCTGGAGCAGGTCTTCGCCGCCAACACCTTCAGCGTCTTTTACTGCAATCGTGAGGCCCTGCGCCGCATGTCGACCCGGCACGGCGGCACGGGGGGCTCGATTGTGACGATATCCTCGGTGGCCGCGCGCCACGGCGGCCTGCCATCGGAGACGCCTTACGCGGCGAGCAAAGGCGCCCTGGACAGCATGACGGTCGGTCTGGCGAAGGAAGTCGGCAAGGAGGGGGTGCGCGTCAACGCGATTCGTCCAGGCATGATCGAGACCGCCATTCACGAAGCCCACGGCGGCCAGGCGACCATCGACGCGGTGGCTCCGACGGTGCCGATCGGTCGCGCCGGCTCACCGCAGGAGATTGCTGAAACCGTCCTCTGGCTGGCATCCGACGCCGCCTCATACGTGCACGGCGCGGTGATTGACGTCTCCGGTGGCCGCTAGCCAGGCGCTGTTCCTGTCTGTTTTGGGTCACAGGCACTAACGTCGACCAATCAGTCGCTTGGCGCATCCCGCGAATGCGGGCTGCAACGGGCGGGCGACAGCGCGCCCCTCGGGCGTACCGCGCGCTGTGCGTCAACTCGCTGAATCCAGGGGATTTCCATGGGCTGGCACGAAGCGCGCTTAGTGCCAGGCGAGTCCGACGGACTCTTTCTCAATCCCGATCGTTAGGAGATCTCAGATGAAACAGGCACTTTCCAAGTTCGCGCTGCTGCTTCTCGCCGCCGGCCTCGTTGGCGGCTCGGTTGGCGCCGCGCTTGCGGGTTCGAGCGACACTCAACAGAAACCGCCGGTGGACTGCAAGAAGACACCCGACGACCCGAGTTGCAAGGAGAAGAAGAAGTAGGCGCGAAGTTCCCGTTTGCGGACCGGCGAAACCGGCGGCCTTTGCGCCGGCTTTGCCGCGTCCGCGCCGGTGGTCCACGACCGTTTGCCAGGCGCTCAGCAGGAGGCGACATAGGATTTAGCACCTATTGATCAAAGCGGGTGAGCGCCCCGCAGCTGCGGCGTGCTGGCATATCATTGCAGACATCGGCAGTTGCTTGTGCCTCGCTGGATGGAGTTCTAGGTGTCTGATTGGCCTGGGAAACTGCAAGCGTCTCTGCGTCTGCTTGGGGTCGCGCTGTGCCTCGCGCTGGCGACGATCGACGTCGCGGCACAACAGGTCTACCGCTGGGTCGATGCCGCGGGCACGACGCACTTTTCGAATTCTCCGCCGCCGCCGGGCGTGACCGCCGAGCGCATCGCCATCCAGGCGCAGCCGGGCGAGCCCTCGCCCGATACCCAGGAGTGCTACACGATCCGCTGCCAGGGCGAGCGCATGGAAAAGCGCATCGCGGCGCGCCAGGCCGAGGACGCGCGGCTCGCAGCCGAGCGCGCGGCCGCCGAGCCGCCGGAGCCGCGCGGCCTGGAGTTTCGCAAGTACATCAGCATCCAGCGCGGCATGACCGAGGGCGAGGTGCTCGGTTATGCGGGCCCTCCCGATTTCGGCGCCGACCAGGGCATCGCCTACGCGGCGCCCTCGACCGTGCAGGTCGGTCCCTACCTGCGCGGGCCCGCGCGTGTGGGCTGGTCGGTCGCGACCTGGACCTACCTGCCGACTGTCGCCGATCCCTTCACTACAACGATCACCTTCGTCGGCGGGCGGGTCTCCGACATCGAGCGCGTGCGCAAGTTCTGATTTAGCGCTTGCCCCAGAGCTGTTCTAGACGCCGGTAGCGGCCGCAGCCGGTGACGTAATACTTGTAACGCGCCGGATTCTTCCTGTAGTAGTCCTGATGGTAGTCCTCGGCGGGCCAGAAGGTGCCCGCCTGCTCGATCGGCGTGTGCACCGCCTGCGGAAATGTCTTGGTCTGAATGACCTTGGCCTTGGAGGCTTCGGCGAGGCGCTTCTGTTCCGCGTCGTGGTAGAAGATCGCCGGCCGGTATTGCGAGCCGACGTCGCAGAACTGGCGGTTGGTCACCGTCGGATCGTGGTTCTTCCAGAACGCGTCGAGCAGCGTTTCGTAGCTGACCTTGCTCGGGTCGTAGACGACTTCCACGGCTTCGGCATGGCCGCTGCGGCCGCTCGACACCTGCTCGTAGCTCGGGTTCTTCGTCGTGCCGCCGATGTAACCCGACGTCGTCGTGAGGACGCCCGGAACCTTGTCCATCGCTTCTTCCAGGCACCAGAAGCAGCCGGCGGCGAACGTGGCCTTCGCGCTTGCGGCTGCCGCAGGCTGGAGGGCACTGGCGAGCAGGGTGGTGGCAAATAGCAGGGCGGTGATCCGGTTCATGTCATCAAGCCTCGGTCGGGGTGACCCCTGTCAGTCGCGCGAACCGCGCTCAACCTTACGCGCGCCGTAGCTCGGCGAGCACCGCATCGATCAGCGGCTGGTCGCGCAGGCACAGGCGCAGCGTTCTTAGGGCAGGGCGCGGGCTGCGCGCCAGCCAGTCGCGCGCGGCGCGCACATAGGCGTGCGCACAGACGCCGACCGGCACCGCGAAGATGCCGCTCGATACCGCGGGAAAGGCGAGCGAGGACCAGCCGGCCGCACTGGCCTGCTCGAATGCCGCGGTCAGGGCGCGCAGCAGCAGGCCGGCCTCGTCGCCTTCGCCCTGGCGCGGTCCGACGGCGTGCACCACGCCCTTGAATGGCAGCTGGCCCGCGCCGGTGGTGACGGCGCTGCCCGTCGGCAGGGGGCCGCGTGCATGCACGATGCGGTCCGATTCTTCCTGCATCGCCGGCCCCGCGGCGCGCGACAAGATGCCGGCAACTCCGCCGCCGTGTGCGAGGCGCCCGTTGGCGGCGTTGACCACCGCGTCCGCCGGCTCCTCCAGCAGGTTGCCGTGCACGACCAGGAATTCGGCGCCCTGCGGCCCGTCCTCGCGGTGCAGGATCTCCGCGCTCATGGCCGCGGCCGACCGGGCTACTCGATCTTCGCCTTGTCGCGCAGCTCGTTGACGCGGGTCGCGACTTTGCGTTGCGTGAGCTGCTGCCGAATGCGCTGCTCGACCTTTTCGAACGGCGGCACCTGGACATCGCGCACGTCATCGAGGCGGATCACGTGATAACCGAACTGGGTGCGCACCGGCGCGGACGTGGTCTGGCCCTTGTCGAGCTTCACCATCGCGTCCGCAAACGGCTTGACGTAGACCGTCGGCAGCGCCCAGCCGAGATCGCCGCCACGGGCCTTGCTGCCGGGATCCTTCGATTCCGAGGCAAGCGTTTCAAAGCTCGCGCCCGCGTTCAGCTCGCGAATGACGCGCTGCGCGTCGCCCTCGTTGTCGACCAGAATGTGGCGCGCGTGGTACTCCTTGCCGCCCGCTTGCGCGCGCGCCTCATCGTAGGCCTTGCGTACGTCCTCATCGGTCACCGGGTTCGCCTTGAGCCACTCCTGCATGTACAGCTGCGCAACCGCACGGCGCTCGCCGATTGCGAGCCGAGCCTTCACGTCAGGCTTGTCCAGCATCCCGCTGCGCTTTGCCTCCTGCACAACGACTTCCTGGTTGATGAGGTTCTCGCGAATCACGTTGCGCAGCTGCTCGGGGTTCTGCGCCGCCGGCCTGCCCTCCTGCGTGCTCAGCATGAATTCCATGTAGCTGCCGGGAATCTTCTCGCCGTTGACCGTTGCCACCGCGTCGCTTTGCGCATGCAGCGCGGGCGCCGACAGCGCCGCGACGATCGAAAAGGTCGTGATCAAGAGCTGGGGTCGGTTCATCGGGGTCCTTTTCCTGGAAAGAATCATGTCTCTGGCTCGCCGGGTGCGCGCGCCTGGATGGCGAGCGCATGGATCGGGTGCTGCATCAGATCGCCAAGCGTTTGATACACCATGCGGTGGCGGGCGAGGGTCGTCTTGCCGGCGAAGCGGGGCGAAACGAGGCGCAGCCGCCAATGCGTGCCGCCACCGGGCTGCCAGCCCGCGTGACCCCTGTGGCGTTCACTCTCGTCGACGAGTTCGATCAGTTCGGGCTCGAGTCCCGCGAGGCGCGCGCGAATCTCGGCTTCGACGCTCACGTTTCGCTGCCGCCTTCTTCGATGTACTTGGAGAGGAAGAACGCCTGCGCGATCACGAACAGCAGCATCAGCCCGACACCGCCGAACAGCTTGAAGTTGACCCAGAAATCGGTGGGGAAGCTGTAGGCCACGTACAGATTCGCCGCGCCCATGAAGGCAAAGAAACCGGCCCAGCTCCAGTTGAGGCGGGCCCACACCGAGTCGGGCAGCACGACCTGGCTTCTGAGCAGCGTGCGCAACAGGTTCTTGCGGAAGAACAGCAGGCTGCCGCTGAGCGTCAGTGCGAAGAGCCAGTACAGCACGGTGGGCTTCCATTTGATGAACGTCTCGTCGCGCAGCAACAGGGTCGCGCCGCCGAAGACGACGATGATCGCAAGGCTCGCCCACAGCATGGGGTCGACGCGCCGGCCGCGCAGCCGCAGCCAGCCGACCTGCGCGAAGGTCGCCGCGATCGCAACCCCCGTGGCGACGTAGATGTCCGCCAGCTTGAAGGCGACGAAAAACAGAATGATCGGGAAAAGGTCGAACAGGAACTTCATCGAGGCTTCGCGATTCTACCAGCGTGCCAGGGCGGCGACGGACCCGATGCGGGTGCGTCCCACCATGCCGACCAGCGGCAGCAGTTCGCCCGGGCGCTCCCCCTCGATCAGCTTGACGTGCGTCGCGTCGGCGAGCGACTGGCCGAAGGTCGCATCGACCGGTCGCCAGCCGGCGGCGGACAGCCAGACCTCGTTCCAGCTGTGGTAGAGAAAGCCGGCATGCTCGGTCGAGTAGACGATGCCATTGACGATGCGCGCCGGCAGGCCCATCGCCCGCGCCAGGGCGGCCAGCAGGTAGGCGTGACCCTGACATTCAGCCCGCCCCGCGCGCAGCACCTCGACCGCCGTGAACGCGTCGACGGCCTGCTTTTCGATGTTGGCGTCCATCCAGTGCACGATGGCCTGCAGTCGCGCTTCCGCACTGTCGGCGCCTGCAGACAGCCTGTGCGCCAGCGCGACAATCTCGCCGTCCAGGCTGCTCACGGCAACCGACGGCCGCAGATAACGCTGGCGTGCCGCATCGTCGAGCGCACCGCCGGAACGACTGCGGTCGATCGTGCAGTGCACCCGTTGCAGCTCGCGGGTGCACTGCTGACCGGGGTCCGATGGAACCGCGATACGGGGCGGCATGTCTTCCAGGACGATCGCGAGCCGCGAGACGCGGCGGGCATCCTCGATGGGCGGGGCGCGTAGCAGGCTGAAGTCGACCAATGCCTCCTGCTTGTTGAGGCTCGCCGTGACCAGGTCGCGCCGTGCACGGTCGGCGTCCTCGAGGGCGGAGACCAGCACCCCGCTGAGCGAAAGCTCGAGCAGCGGCCGCCCGTCGGGCGCGAGCCAGGTGGTGCTCTCGAGCGCGTCGACCTGCGACTGCAGCCTGAAGGCGCTGCCGGGAAACAGGCCGCTCGATTCCCAGCCGCGTATCGCCTGTTCGACCTCGGCGAGCGTCTGCGTTTCACCCTGAAAGATGGTGTAGCGGTACTCGCGCTCGAGCGCCAGACCACGCAGCACGGGCAGGAGGTTGATGGCGCTTGCGGGGTATAGGGCACGATCGAGCGCGATGCGGCGCTCTTCGCGCACGCCGGAGGCCAAGACCACAAACACGATCGCCTCTGCGTCGGCGTGTCCCTCGACTTCGAGCAGGCTGCCGTCGAGTTCGTAGCGGTAACGAAACCGCTCGAGTGTCAGGTCCGGGCGTACCCGGTCCAGCGCGCGCAGATTGACGCGCTTGTCGACGCCGAGAAAGCGCAGCCGGATTGCGGCTTCGGAAGCGATTTCAAAGCGCTCCGGCGCTCCTGCCGCGACACCCATTTCGAGGCGCGTGAAGCCGATTTTCTGGCCGTTGAACACGACGCCGGTCCAGAGTTCCTGCCAGGGCCACTGCGCAAGCGTCCGCGGCTGAGCGGCCGGCGGCGGGTCGGGCGCGGATCGGAAGTAGGCTTCGGGGGCCGCGCAGCCGGCTATCAGGCCGACGAGGGCAGCCGCGAGCCCGCGGATCAGGCTTTTTCGAACTTGAGCGATGCGGAATTGATGCAGTAACGCTGCCCCGACGGCTCGGGGCCGTCATCGAACACGTGGCCGAGGTGCGCGTCGCAGCGCGCACAGTGCACCTCGGTGCGTTTCATAAAGAAGCTGAAGTCTTCCTCGGTGGCAACGTTCGCGTCGGCCATCGCACGCCAGTAGCTCGGCCAGCCGGTGCCGGAGTCGAACTTGTGCTCCGAGGAAAACAGCTCGGCGCCGCAGCACACGCAGTGGTAAACGCCGGCGTCGTGATGATCCCAGTACTCGCCGGTGAAGGCGCGCTCGGTACCCTTGCGGCGCGCGACCTTGAACTGCTGGGGGGTGAGCTGCCGTTGCCACTCCGCGTCGCTCTTGACCACCTTGTCCTCGGTTTTCGCGTCCATGCGGTCCCTCGCTCAGTGCGCCTCGACGGATACTATAGCCCCGTGACGGAAAGGAGGAAACCGTGGCGCTCGTAGGGATGATCGAATACGCGGAGGCGCCGCCCGAGGTCAGGGCGGTGTACGACGACATCATGAAAACGCGCGGCACCGACTGGATCAACAATTTCTGGAAGGTGCTCGCCAACGACCCGCCGACGCTCGCGCGGCTGTGGGGCAACGTCAAGCAGGTGATGGCGCCAGGCGCGCTGGACCCGCTGATCAAGGAAATGATCTATGTCGCGGTCAGCGCGACCAACGGCTGCGAGTACTGCAGCTATTCGCATACTGCGGGTGCGCGGGCCAAGGGCATGAGCGACGCGATGTTCGCCGAGCTGATGGCGGTTGTCGGGCTGGCCAACGAGACCAACCGACTGGCGAACGGCTACCGCATCGAGGTCGACGCCGCCTTCCTGCCGAAGGCCTAGTCGCCTAGCGGGGTTCCGTCTCCGCCGATCGGTCCCAGAGGTTGGGAAGCGTGGTGTTGTGGTAGCCGGAAACGAACGCGCGCGGCACGCCGGTTGCGGGATCGAAACTGTGGCGGCGCACGGCGCCGATGTTCGCGCCGTAGACATGGATGCTGATCGCGGGCCGGTCGTGGCCCGCGTTCGACACGACGTGCACATCGCCGATCCGCGGCGAGACGCGGTCGACATCGCCGGATTTCACGCGATGCGTGCCGCTCGGGCGCAGCGGCCCGGCGGCCTGCCCCGGATCGGCGTATTCGTCGCATTGCTCCTCGCCGCGCATGACGCCGACCAGGCCCCATACGGTGTGGTCGTGAATCGGCGTGCGCTGGCCCGGCAGCCAGACGAAGCTCACCACGGAAAAGCGCTCCAGCGGATCGCAGTACAGCAGATACTGGCGGTAGGACGTGGGCGAGGGCTGGGCGAAGGCATCGGGCAGCCAGTCGTCGTGCGTGATGAGCGCGCGCAGACAGGCCTCGCCCTCGTCGAGCATTCGCGGCTCGTTCGCGCCGTGCCGCTCGACGAGCCGCGTCATGTCCTGCACGAAGCCGCGCAGCCGTGCGATGTTCGTCATCGCCGCCTCAGCCGTTCAGCTTGCTCATGGCGCCCGCCGGATAGCGGGTGCCCTGGGCCGCGCCCATCGGGCAGGCGGCATCGAGCGCTGCGACCTCGTCCGCGCCGAGCGCGATGTCCGCCGCAGCTGCGTTCGCTTCGAGATGGTCGCTGCGCCGCGTGCCCGGAATCGGCACGATGTCATCGCCCTTGTGCAGCAGCCAGGCAAGCGCCAGCTGTGCCGGCGAGCAGCCCTTGCGCTTGGCCGCAGCGGCGACCGCTTCGCCGAGCCGGACGTTGGCGGCAAGGTTCTCGCCCTGGAAGCGCGGATGCGCCTTGCGGCGGTCGTTTTCGGCGAGGCTGTCGGTGCCGCGGATCTCGCCGCCGAAGATGCCGCGTCCGAGGGGCGAGTAGGCGACGTAGCCGATACCCAGCTCGCGGCACAGCGGCAGGATCTCCGCCTCGGCCTCGCGGGTCCAGAGCGAATACTCGGTCTGCAGGGCGGTGATGGGATGGACGGCGTGGGCCCGCCGGATGGTCTGCGGCGCAGCCTCCGAAAGCCCGAGATGGCGGACCTTGCCCTGCTCGACGAGCCGTGCCATGGCGCCGACGGTGTCTTCGATCGGCACGTTCGGGTCGACGCGGTGCTGGTAGTAGAGGTCGATGACGTCGATGCCCAGGCGTTTCAGGCTGTCCTCGCAGGCCTGCGCAACGTACTCGGGGCGACCGCAGACGTCGTAGTCGAGCCCCGGCTTCCAGACGTTGCCGAACTTGGTTGCGATGATGTACCGCTCGCGCTGGCCCTTGATCGCGCGGCCGACGAGTTCCTCGTTCTTGCCGCTGCCGTAGGCGTCGGCCGTGTCGAGGAAATTCACGCCGATCTCCGCGGCACGACGCAGCGTGGCGATGGCCTGCTCGTCACTGCCGGGAAAGTAGAACCCCGGCAGCACCATGCAGCCGAAGCCGATCGCCGGCACCTCGAGCGCACCGAGCCTGCGTTTTTTCATGGCACACCTCTCCGTTCAATGCCCCGCCGGCTGCGAGCGCGGGCCGGAGGCCGGGGCGAAATTCGATTACCCTCTGCCTTCCCGCGCGAACACGGCGGCGCAGCCAGGCTATCGAGGAGCGAACATTATGCAGGCTAAGCCGATCGTACGCTGGGTCGGGGTGCTGCTGCTGCTCGCGATCGCCCTGTCGTTTGGCTCCAACCACGTCTCCGCGCGCGTGGCCTTCGAGCACGGCGCCAGCGTGACGACCGCGGTGACGTTGCGCTCGATCTTCACCGCGCTGTTCGTGCTGACCCTGATCCGCCTGCAGGGCATCCCGCTCGCGCTGCCCGCGGGCACGGGCCGTCGCGCGCTGCTCATCGGCTGCGTGCTGGCAACGCAGAGCTTCTGTCTGTACTCGGCGGTGGCGCGCATCCCCGTGGCGCTGGCGCTGCTCGCCTTCAACACCTTCCCGATGCTGCTGTCACTGATTTCCTGGGCGGCAGACGGCGAGGCGCCGAACCGTCGTGCGCTGGTGGCGATGCCGCTGGCGCTGGTCGGCCTCGCGCTGGCGTTGGATGTGGTCGGCCTCGGCGGCAGCGTTTCCGGGCGCTGGGCCGAAATCGGCGTCGGCGTCGGGTTCGCGCTCGGCGCGGCGCTGTCGTTTGCGCTCATGCTCCACCTCACGGTGCGCTGGCTGAAGGATCTCGACGGACGCGTGCGCACGTTCCTGACGATGAGCGTCGCGGCCGTGATCATGCTGATCGTCGGCGCTGCGACCGGCAACGTTGCACTGCCGAGGGCGCCCGTCGGCTGGGTCGGGCTCGTGCTGCTGTGCGTGTTCTACGCCACCGCGATCATCACGCTGTTCATCGTGCTGCCCCGCATCGACGCGGTGAACAACGCGATGGTGCTCAACAGCGAGCCCATCATGGTCCTCGGCCTGGCCTGGCTGGTGCTCGATCAGGCTGTCGCACCGCGCCAGATCGTTGGCGCCTTGATCGTCGTCGGCGCGATCGTCTTCTTGAGTGCGGGAGGGCGGCGAGCGGGTGCGCGCGCTCAGTAGGGCAGCCCGACGTAGTTTTCGGCGAGCGCGGTGCGCGCCGCGACCGAGCCGGTCACGTAGTCGAGCTCGGCTTCCTGCACTCGGCGGTCGAACGCACTGGCGTCCGGGAAGCGGTGCAGCAGCGTGGTCATCCACCAGGAGAAGCGCTCGGCCTTCCAGACGCGGCGCAGCGCAGTCTGCGAATAGGCATCGAGCAGGTCGTCGCGGTTTTCCTTGTAATGCGCGATCAAGGCGCGTGACAGGTAGTAGATGTCGGAGGCCGCGAGGTTGAGCCCCTTGGCACCGGTGGGCGGCACGATGTGGGCGGCATCGCCGGCGAGAAACAGGCGCTGATAGCGCATCGGCTCGGCGACGAAGCTGCGCAACGGTGCAATGCTCTTTTCGATCGCGGGGCCGGCTTGCAGGGCCGCCGCGGCGTCCGGTGGCAGGCGCCGGCGCAGCTCGTCCCAGAACCGGTCGTCGGTCCATTCCTCGAGGTCTTCGTCGAACTCGCACTGGATGTAGTAGCGGCTGCGGGTCATCGAGCGCATGCTGCACAGCGCGAAGCCGCGCTCGTGGTGCACGTAGATCAGCTCGTCCGAGACCGGGCGCGTGTCCGACAGCACGCCCAGCCAGCCGAAGGGGTAGACGCGTTCGTAGTTGCGCAGCAGGTCCTTCGGGATCGCGCCGCGCGATACGCCGTGAAAGCCGTCGCAGCCGGCGACGTAGTCGCAGACGACCTCCGCTGCCTTGCCGTCCCTGCGATAGGTGACGCGCGCCGCCTTGCCGCCGAGGTCGTGCAGGGCGACGTCTTGCGCTTCGTAGACGACGGTGCCGCCGAGTGCGGCACGCGCATCCATCAGGTCCTTGGTGACCTCGGTCTGGCCGTAGACCGTCACGCATTTGCCGCCGGTCAGACCTTTCAGGTCGATGCGGTGGCGGCGGTCGCCGACGCAGATGTCGAAGCCTTCGTGCGCCAGGCCCTCGCGCGCCAGGCGGGCGCCGACCCGGGCTTCGTGCAGCAGATCGACCGCGCCCTGCTCGAGCACGCCGGCGCGGATGCGCCCGAGCACGTACTCGCCGGTGCGCCGCTCGAGGACCACGTTGTCGACGCCCTGCAGCTGCAGCAGCTGGGAGAGCAGCAAGCCCGAGGGGCCGGCGCCGATGATGGCCACTTGTGTTCGCATGGAGGCGTAGGATCTCGAAAAGAACGGGGCCGAGGGTCAGGCGACGGCAGGACCGATGCGGCGGCGTCCGCTGTTGATCGCGCGCAGCGCTTCGATGCCCTCGGCGGCGATCGCGTCGCCGACCATGGCTTCGCCCTCGGCTTCGAGGCCATCAAGGTCAATCCAGGCGGCGTACACATGGCGCGTCCGCTCGGTAATGATGCCGGCGTTCGCCAGGGTCTTGACCAAAACACGAAACACGTTCGTCGGCAACGTGAGGCTGCGACGCCGGTCGGCTTCGCTGAAGATCTCGCGGCAGGCGGCCCGCACCCATTCCCAGTCGAGGCCGAAGCGCGCGTAGATCACCTGTTTCTGGCGGATGTTGTTGAGATTGAAGAGCAGTGTTTCGAAACAGGCTGCGGCCCAGTCCTCGATGCGCTCGTGCTCCTCACGCGACAGCTTTGGCACGGTACGCGCAGCCCAGATGCGGCCGAACGTGTGATGAAAGGCTTCGTCGGTCATGACGAACTGCACCAGCCGGCGCAGCAGCGCGTCGCGTGCGCTCGCGTGCAGGCTGGCGAAGGTGCCCATCGCCAGGCCCTCGATCAGCATCTGCATGCCAACGAGCTTCTTGTAGACCTCGGGGGCTGCGACGAGCTCCGCAAGCAGGGTACCGAACGCGGCACCGACCGGGTAGGGCGTTCCCCAACGCACGGCGATGTAGCGCGAAAAGGCGGCGACGTGGCGCGCTTCCTCGCGGGCCTGGTTCGCGGCGTACTCCTGGGCGCCGGGATCGAGCAGGATGTCGCACAGGCTGGCCGAAAGCGACAGCGCCCCCTGCTCGCCGTGCAGCACGGCGCTCAGATTCCAGCGCGCGACTTCGTTGGCGAGCGCGATCTGCTGAGGTTCGTCGAGGCGATCCGCGACCGCGCTCTGCAGTTCGATCACCTGCTCGCGCGGCAGCACCGTGTCCTGCGCAAGGTCAAAGGACGCGGAGAAATCGAGGTAGCGCGCATCGAGTGGATCCCAGAAATGGTCGTGCGTCGCCGCGATGATGTCGTCGAACGCGTCGCTGCGCCGCGCATAGCGCGGCACGTCGATCATCGAGGCGAAATCGTCCGCCGGAACCGTCTCGTAGGCGGGGTCGTGCGTGATGTGCGCGGGCATGTGGCGTGCCTCCAGTGCTGCATTCTAGCGACTTCGCCGCATGCGGGCCGGCGCGAGAGCGCCGGCCCGGGGTCGTGTGCTAACGCGTCTCGAGCTTTGCGGCCTTCTTCGGTGCGCCGATGTTTTGCTCGGTGGGCGGCAGCCGGTGCGCGACCCCCTTGTGGCAGTCGATGCAGGTCTTGCCCTCGTCGAAGCCTTTCGGATGGGCCTGGTTCGCGCGCCGTGCCTGCTTGCTGTAGTCCATGTAGCCGTAGGCGTGGCAGTTGCGGCATTCGCGCGAGTCGTTGGCCTTCATGCGCGCCCACTCATGCTGCGCGAGCACCCCGCGCTTCGCCCTGAATTTCTCCGGCGTGTCGATCGTCCCCATGAAGTGATGCCACAGCTCGTTTGTCGCCTGGACCTTGCGCGCGATCTTGAAGATCCACTCCTTCGGCACGTGGCAGTCCGGACAGGTGGCCCGCACGCCGGTGCGGTTCTGGTAGTGCACCGTGTCGCGGTATTCCTTGTAGACGTTCTCCTGCATCTCATGGCAGGAGATGCAGAATGTCTCGGTGTTGGTCAGCTCCAGCGTCCAGTTGAATCCACCCCAGAAGACGATGCCCGCGGCGAACAGGCCGAGCGCAGTCCACGGTCCGATGCGCATCAGCATCGTCCACAGCCGGCCGATGAGCCCTTTGTTGTGTCTGTCTTGTGCCATCGTTCCGCTCCCTTTTCTCGATCGGCGTTACGGTCAGACTGCGCGCTACTTGCGCCCGGGCTGGGCAAGCGCGTCGACCGGCTTGAAGCTGTTGCCGACCAGCGGCTTGGCCTCGACCTGCGGGACGTGGCACTGGTTGCAGAAGTAGCGCGAGGGCGAAATGTTGGCGAGTTCCGCGCCGCTCGCCTGGTCGCGGAAATGCGTCAGGCTGACCTTGGTGGCGCCGGCCTCCTTCGCCTTGCTCCAGGCGTGGCAGTCCATGCACTTGTTGAAGTTCAGATCGATGCGGTATTCGTCGATCTTGTGCGGGATGAGAGGCGGCTGCTGCACGTAGTCGCGCGGAATCGGGCCTTGATCCGGGCCGCGCTGGTGCTGGTCGACCTTTGTCGTGCCCGTGATGGGCGTCGCGCCGCGCAGCGACTGCGGCCGGTCCTGCGCCAGCAGGCTACTGGACAGGGCGAGCGCTGCCGCAGCCAAGACGGTCAGCAATGTGATCGGTGCCTTGCTCATGGCCATCTCTCCTGTGATGAAACCGGGTCGTCATCTGGAACACATCCTGGGCGCATACGTCGATGCAGCGCCCGCAATGGGTGCAATTGATCGATGAAACGATGGGGCTGCCATCGCCCTTCAGCGCGGGGCGGATGACCTGCGGCTCCGGGCAGACCGCGTAGCAGTCGAGGCAATCGTCGCAGGCTGCGCGGCGCAGGGCGCTGACCTTGGGCAGCCCGCTCACGTTCAACAGGCTGTAGGTCGCGCCCATCGGGCAGAGGTGGCCGCACCAGCCTTTGGTGGCGACCAGCAGGTCGTAGAGAAACACGCCGAGCACGATGGCCCAGGCCGCGCCGAGGCCGAACAGCAGCCCGCGATGCAGCAGCGAGACCGGGTTGATCCACTCCCAGGCCAGTGTGCCGCTGGCGAAGCTGGCCACCAGGATCGCGCCGAGCAGCCAGTAGCGCATGCTGGGCGAAGTCGCGCGCGCGCTGTGCAGCTTGAGGCGGCGGCGCAGCCAGGCCGCCGCGTCGGTGACGATATTCATCGGGCAGGCCCAGGCGCAATACACGCGGCCGCCGACCAGCAAGTAGAAGGCGATGACGATCGCAGCGCCGATCAGCGCTTCGCGATAGGGCGGATGGCCGGCCGCAAGCGACTGCAGCAGGAAGAAGGGATCGGTCAGCGGCAGGGTGTCGAGGGTTCGGCTGGAGGTGAGCGTGCCCTTCACGACCCAGATGCCGAGCCAGGGGCCGAGCGCGAACAGCAGCAGCAGGCCGAGCTGGGATGCGCGCCGCAGCAGCAGCCATTTGTGCGCGCGCAGCCAGCCTTTTCTGGCGATGGCCTCGCGTCCGGGAATCCGCGTCATGAGCCACCCCCGGGCCGCCGCACGGGCAATTCGAGTACGTCCTGGGGCAGCAGCGATCGGCCCGCCTTCGCCTTTTCCTCCCAGCCGAGGCGGTAGTGGTGCCCGAGCTCGCCCTTGGCCTGCCGCGTGGGCAGCACTTTGATCGCGGCGACCTCCAGCACGCAGGCGCGCTCGCACTTGCCGCAGCCCGTGCAGGCATCCGAGTGCACGACCGGGATGAACATCGCGTGCTTGCCGGTACGCAGATTGCGCTGCATGTCGAGGGTGATCGCCCGGTCGATCAACGGGCAGACGCGGTAGCACACATCGCAGCGCAGTCCGTTGAAGTTCAGGCAGGTCTCGCGGTCGATCAGCACCGCAAGCCCCATGCGCGCCTTGCCGATGTCCTCGAGCCCGCGATCGAGCGCGCCCGTCGGGCAGGCTGCGACGCAGGGAATGTCCGGGCACATTTCGCAGGGCACCTTGCGCGGCTCGAAGTACGGCGTCCCCGGCGCAACGCCGTCGCCGAAGGCCGAGAGCTTGAGCGTGTCATAGGGGCAGGCACGCACGCACAGGCCGCAGCGCACACAGGCGCCGAGAAAGGCGCGCTCGTCCAGGGCGCCGGGCGGGCGAACGGCGAACCCCGGCAGGGCGCTTGCTTGCCGGGCGTAGGCGCCCAGGCCGAGGCCGACCAGCGCCGCGCCGCCTGCGGCGGCGACCTGCGACAGGAAGCGGCGGCGCGCAGCCGTTGAGCGACGCGCACCGTCGGCTTCGGTCGGAGACGTGCCCGGATCACTCATGATGACGTCGGTGTGCTGCCGCAGCCCTTGCGCGCTAGGCCTTCGCCACCTTTACGGCGCACTTCTTGAAGTCGGTTTCGCGCGATATCGGACAGGTGGCATCGAGCGTCAGCTTGTTGATCAGGCGCCCGCCGTCGAAGAAGGGCACGAACACCAGCCCGCGCGGCGGCTTGTTGCGCCCGCTGGTCTCGACGCGCAGCTGGATCTCACCGCGCCGCGAAGCCACCTTGGCCACCATGCCGCGCTGCAGGCCGCGCGCGCGCGCGTCGTCCGGGTGCATGAACATCACCGCGTCCGGAAATGCCCGATACAGCTCGGGCACGCGTCGCGTCATGGAGCCGGTGTGCCAGTGCTCGAGCACGCGGCCGGTGCTGAGCCACAGGTCGTACTCCTTGTCCGGCATTTCCGCCGGCGGCTCGTAGGGCAGGGCGAAGACGATCGCCTTGCCGTCCGGCTTGCCGTAGAACTTCACGCCTTCGCCGGGCTTGACGTAGGGGTCGTAGCCTTCGCGGAAGCGCCACAGCGTTTCCTTGCCGTCGACTACCGGCCAGCGCAGCCCGCGCGCCTTGTGGTACATGTCGAAATCGGCAAGGTCGTGCGCCTTGCCGCGGCCGAACAGGGCGTACTCCTCAAACAGGCCCTTCTGCACGTAGTAGCCGAAGTCCTTCGACTCGTCGTTCATGTAGCCCTTGCCGTTCACCTTCTCGACGTCCGCCAAGGGGAACTTGTTGACCACGCCATTGGTAAACAGCACGTCGTAGAGCGACTTGCCCTTCACCTCGGATTTCTTGGCGATGGCCTCCGCCGGCCAGACGTCCTCGACCTTGAAGCGCTTGGAAAACTCGATGAACTGCCAGAGGTCGGACTTCGACTCGCCGGGCGCGCTGACCTGCTGGCGCCAGAACTGCGTGCGCCGCTCGGCGTTGCCGTAGGCGCCTTCCTTTTCCACCCACATCGCCGTCGGCAGGATGAGGTCTGCCGCAAGCGCGCTGACGGTCGGATAGGCGTCCGAGACGACGACGAAGGTTTCCGGGTTGCGCCAGCCGGGATAAATCTCGTCGTTGATATTCGGTCCGGCCTGCATGTTGTTGGTGGTCGAAGTCCAGTAGCACTTCAGCTTGCCGTCTTTCAACGCGCGGCTTTGCGCCACCGCGTGCAGGCCGACCTTGCCGTTCAGCAGTCCGGGCGGCAGCTGCCAGAGCTTTTCGCTGATCTCGCGGTGCTTGGCATTGCCAACCACCATGTCGGCGGGCAGGCGATGCGCGAAGGTGCCGACCTCGCGCGCCGTGCCGCAGGCCGAGGGCTGACCGGTCAATGAGAACGGGCCGTTGCCCGGCTCGGCGATCTTGCCCGTGAGCAGGTGCACGTTGTACATGAGGTTGTTTACCCAGGTGCCGCGCGTATGCTGGTTGAACCCCATCGTCCAGTAGGACACGACCTTGGTCTTCGGGTCGGCGTAGAGCTCGGCGAGCGCGCGCAGGTCCTTGGGGGCCACGCCGGAGAGCTTGGACACCTTTTCTTCGGTGTACTCGGAGACGAACTTGGCGTACTCCTCGAAGCTCATCTTCGTCGCGCCGCCGGCCTTCTTCGCATTCTTCGCCTTCTGCTCGCGCGGATCGTTCGGCCGCAGGCCGTAGCCGATGTCGGCGTTGCCGAGCGCGAACTTGACGTGCTTGGCGACGAAGTCCTTGTTCACCTTGCCGTTCTGGATGATGTAGTTCGCGATGTAATTGAGCATCGCGAGATCGGTCTGCGGCGCGAACACGATCTGCTGGTCGGCGAGTTCGAAGCAGCGGTTCTCGAAGGTGGAGAGCACCGCCACCTTGACGTGCGGCGCGGAGAGCCGCCGGTCGGTGAGCCGCGACCAGAGGATCGGGTGCATCTCGGCCATGTTCGCGCCCCACAGCACGAACGTGTCGGCGGCCTCCAGGTCATCGTAGCAGCCCATCGGCTCGTCGATGCCGAAGGTGCGCATGAAGCCGGCCACCGCGGAGGCCATGCAGTGGCGCGCGTTCGGGTCGATGTTGTTCGATCGGAATCCCGCCTTCATCAACTTGACCGCGGCGACGCCTTCCCAGACGGTCCACTGACCGGAGCCGAACATGCCGATCGACTCGGGGCCGTGCTGCTTGAGGGCGGCCTTCCACTTTTCCTCCATCAGATCGAAGGCTTCCTTCCAGCTCACCGCCGTGAACTCGCCGTTCTTGTCGTACGTACCGTTCTTCTTGCGCAGCAACGGGGTCTTCACGCGATCGTCGCCGTAGACGATCTTCGACAGGAAGTAGCCCTTGATGCAGTTCAGGCCCTTGTTCACCGGGGCATCCGGATCGCCCTGCGTCGCGACGATGCGGCCGTCCTTGGTGCCGACCAGGACGCTGCAGCCGGTGCCGCAGAAACGACACGGTGCCTTGTCCCACCGGATCTGCTGACCCGCCGCACGGGCGAGCGGCGCTGCGAGCGGCAGGCCGACGCTGGCCGCGGCCGCGGCGGCCGCGTTGCTCTTGATGAAATCCCGCCTGGACAGCTTCATGACGTGCGCTCCTCTGTTCCGATGTCGTCGTCGCAGTACTCGTAGACTAGGGACACGCCGATGACGCCCCCCAGGTTGTGAACTTTCACGATGTTCTCCGCGGGCGATGCGCCGTCGCTGTCATCGACCGTCACGATCAGTCGCCCTTCCGGCTGCACCGCATGCACCTCGGTGCCGGGCAGGGCGTCGATCTCGGCCCGCAGCGGCAAGACCCTTTCGGGCCGCGCGCGCACCACCAGACTGGCTACCTTCATGCCGCCTCCTCGTTGGCCAAGTTGGAATCCGCGGTCGCCTGCAGCGTGATCGCGGACGTCGGACAAATCGGGACGCAGACGCCGCAGGCATTGCAGCGCTCGGCGCGCACCAGCGGTATTGCGATGCCGCCCGGCGCGAGCCGGAAGTGGATGGCGTGGTGCTCGCAATGTTCCGCGCAGCTGCGGCAGACGACACTGTTTAGCGCAAGGCAGGCAGGGCCGATCACCACGGGCCCGCTGGCCGCGGCGTCAACAACGTCCGGCGACGGTTTCCATGTGCCGCGCAGGAACGCTCTACGACTGAGTCCGCTCATTCCTCGTTGCGCCGCAGCACCTCTCTCGCCGGGCACAACTTCCTTTTCAATCAAGCTCGTAGGCTCGAGCCTACGCACCTAGCGGATGGCGGGCCTTGATGATAATCAAATGATTCGGTGCGGTGCACCAGACGGCGCAAAACGCCGCCGCCGTCGGGGCCCCTTCGACCGGGCGGGACGCTAGAAGACGATGACCTGGCGGATCACCTCGGCGTCGGCCAGCGCGTCCATCGCGGCGTTGATGTCCTCCAGCGCGATCGTGCGCGAGACCAGCCGCCCGACCGGCAAGCGCCCCTGCTGGTGCAGGGCAATGAACGCCGGGATGTCGCGGTTCGGCAGGCAGGAGCCGATGTAGCTGCCGGCAACCGTGCGCGCCTCGGCGACCAGCCGCGCCAGGGGAAACTGAAAGCTCTGGTCGGGCGCCGGCAGGCTGGTGGTCACGGTACGGCCGCCGCGCCGGGTGATCTGCAGCGCGCGCTCGAAGCCGGCAACCGTACCGCTCGCCTCGAGTGCGACGTCCACGGCTTCGAACTGTCCGAGGTCGTCGGCATGCGCGAACTGGGTGGCGCCGCAGGCGAGGGCGAGATCCGCCTTGCCGGCGACCGGGTCGATGGCGACGATGCGCGTCGCGCCGGCAAGCCGCGCGCCCATGACCGCGGCGAGTCCGACGCCGCCGAGACCGACCACAGCGACGCTTTCGCCCGCGGCGACGCGCGCCGTGTAGAGCGCGCTGCCGGCGCCGCACATCACCGCACAGCCGAACAGACTGGCCTCGACGAACCCGATGCCCGTGGGGATGCGGACGAGCGACTTTTCTGCGACCAGGGCGTATTCCGCAAACGCGCCGAGGCCCATGTGATGGTGCACCGGCGCGCCGGCGAGGCGCAGATGCGGCCCCCCGGTGATGAGGCGCCCTTCGCGGTTCGCCTGCGTGCCGCGTTCGCAGAGATACGACCTGCCCTCCATGCAGCGCGCGCAGCTGCCGCACTGCGAAAGGAAGATGAGCGCCACGCGATCGCCGGGCGCGAAAGCGGCGACGCCCGAGCCGATGCCTTCGACGACGCCCGCGGCCTCATGCCCCGGAACGATGGGCAAAGGCCAGCGCCGGTCGCCATTGATCACGGACAGGTCCGAGTGGCACAGGCTCGCGGCGTGGATACGCACCAGAACTTCGCCGGCGCCGGGTGCCGGCAGCTCGAGCTGCTCGATCGACAGCGGTCGCGAGCGTGCGTACGGCCGCGCGGCGCCCGCCGCATGCAGGACGGCAGCGCGGAAGCGCAACGTCATGGCGTCACGCGCGCTCCGTCGCACCGCGGGTCAGAGGACTCACACCACGCGCACGCGCGCTGCACCGGCCTGCAGCTCGCCGATCACCCGCGCCTCGGCGAAGCCGCCCTTGGAAAACTGCGCCAGCACCTCGCCCTCGACCTTGGGGTCGCAGGCCACGAGCAGCCCGCCGCTGGTCTGCGGGTCGGTGATGAGCTTCTGCATCCACGCGGGCGCGCCGGCGGGCAGATCGACGTCGTGGCCGTAGCCCTTCCAGTTGCGTTCCGAGGCGCCGGTGGCGACGCCCTGTTTCGCCCATGCGAGCGCGTCGGCAATCACCGGGATCGCGTCCCAGCGCAGCTGGGCCGAAAGCTTCGAGCCGCGGCAGATCTCCAGCAGATGCCCGGCAAGCCCGAATCCGGTGACGTCGGTCATGGCGTGCACCTCGGGCATCGCTGCGAGCCCTTCGCCCGGGGTGTTGAGCCGCGTGGTCCAGTCGATCATCGTCGCGTAGCCGGCGTCCGACAGCGTGCCTTTCTTCAGCGCCGCCGACAGGATGCCGACGCCGATGGGCTTGCCGAGGATCAGTTTGTCGCCGGCGCGTGCCGAGTTGTTGCGCTTGACGTGGTCGGGGTGCGCAAGCCCCATCGCGACCAGGCCGTAGATCGGCTCGAGCACGTCGATCGAGTGCCCGCCGGCGATCGGGATGCCGGCCGCCGCGCAGACCGATTCGCCGCCTTCGAGGATCCGACCGATCACGCTGACCGGCAGCTTCTCGAGCGGCATGCCGACCACCGCCAGGGCGAAGATCGGCTTGCCGCCCATCGCATAGATGTCCGAGATTGCATTGGTTGCGGCAATGCGGCCGAAGTCGTATGGGTCATCGACGATCGGCGTGAAAAAGTCGGTCGTCGCGATCAGCGCCTGTGATTCGTTCAGCTTGTAGACCGCGGCGTCGTCGGCGGTTTCGGTGCCGACCATCAGCGCTTCGGGCAGGCCGCGCACCGGAGTGGAGGCGAGAATCTCGGTCAGCACGGCGGGGGCGATCTTGCAGCCACAGCCGCCGCCGTGGCTGAACTCGGTGAGGCGGATCTTTTCGAGGACGGGCACGGCCGACATGGCGATTGACTCCGTTTGCAGAGTGGAAATTGTAGCGTTAGTCGCGCAGCACGCAGCCGGCTGACGGAAATCGTATAGTGAGCGGCGGATGGGGAACCGAGGCAGGCGCGCGAAGGCGCGCATCACGATCGTCACGCCAGCGGGCGCCGGTACGCGCACCGGCAATCGCCACACGGCGCAGCGCTGGGCGCGGCTGCTGCGCACGCTCGGCCATCGGGTGCGGGTCTGCGTCGACTGGAACGGGCAGGCGGCCGATCTGCTGCTGGCGCTGCATGCGCGCAGAAGCCATGCTTCGATCGAGGCTTTTGCGCACGCCTATCCGGAACGGGCGCGGGTCGTGGTGCTGACGGGAACCGACCTGTACCGCGACCTGCCGGCATCGCCCGAGGCGCGACGCTCGCTGGCCCGCGCAACGCGCGTCGTCGTGCTGCAGGACGATGCCAAGCGGCTGCTTGCGCCGGCGCTGCGTCGCAAGACGCGCGTCGTCTACCAGTCCTCGGATGCACGGTTGGGCACGGCGCCGCCGCGCGACCGCTTCCGCGTCGCGGTCGTCGGTCATCTGCGCGAAGAGAAGGATCCGTTTCGTGCGGTGCAGGCGCTCACCCAGCTGCCGTCGATGCCGCGCATCGAGGTGGTCCAGATCGGCGACGCGATGACGCCGGCAATGGCGCGCGAGGCGCGGGCCTGGATGCGGCGCGAGCCGCGCTACCGCTGGATCGGGGGGCGTACGCACGCCGTCGCCCTGGGCTGGATCGCGCGCAGCCAGCTGCTGGTGGTCAGCTCGGTCATGGAGGGCGGCGCAAACGTGATCTGCGAGGCGGCACGCATCGGCACGCCGGTCGTCGCCTCGCGCATCTCGGGCAACCTGGGCATGCTGGGCCGCGACTATCCCGGCTTCTACCCGCTGGGCGACGCCGGGGCACTGGCGCGGCGCATCGCGCGCGCCGCGGGGGAACCGCGCTACCGCGCGCGACTGAAGGCGGCGTTGCGCGGCCGGCGCGCGCGCTTTGCGCCGCGTGCCGAACGCGCGGCGCTGGCAGCGGTCATCGACGAGGCACTGGATGCGAGCCACGCAATGCTCAGGCGAGGCGGCGGCGCAGCAGGGCGCTCGCCTCGTCGACGAGCATGACGATGGCGAGCATCGCGAGGATCACCGCGCAGGCCTGCTGCTGCTGGAACAGCGACAGCGACACATGCAGCATCTGGCCCAGCCCGCCTGCGCCGACGAAGCCGAGCACCGCCGCCATGCGGATGTTGATCTCCCAGCGATACAGCGCGTAGGCGACGCACTGCGGCAGCACGTTGGGCAGCGTGCCGTAGCAGAACGCCGCGATACGCGGACTGCCGGCGTGCAACAGCGCCTCCGCAGGCTCGCGCGGTGTGTTCTCCAGCGCCTCGGCGAACAAGCGGCCGAGCACCCCGGTGGTGTGCAGCGCGAGTGCCAGCGTGCCGGGAAATGGTCCGAGCCCGGCGGCGATCACCATGAGGGCGGCAAACACCAGCTCGGGCACCGAGCGCAGCGCGTTCAGCACGAAGCGCGCGGCGAGACGCGGCGCAAGTCCGAAACGGCCGGCGGCCGGCACCGCGATCAGCAGGCCGGCAATGGCGGCGAGCAGCGTCGCAAGCGCCGAGATGGCGAGCGTCTCGAGCGTTCCGCTCCACAGCTTGATGAGAAACGGTCCCGAGGTGTCCGGCGGGAAGAACTGCGCGACGTAGCGCCCGAACGAGGCGAGCGTTGCCAGCGTGAACAGGCCATCGGTGTCGAACTCGAGGTAGGCGACGCTCATCCACAGCAGGCCGCCGAGCACCAGCAGCGTGAGCAGTCCGCGCGCGTTCATGCCAGCCAGCGCCGGAACAGCGCCGACACCGCATCGGCGAGCAGGACGAGCAGCAGAAACGTGAGCAGGATGGTGCAGGCCTCGGCACCGTTCAGCATGCGCATCGACAGCTCGAGCTGCTGGCCGAGGCCGCCGGCGCCGACGAAGCCCATGATGACCGAAGCGCGCACCGCGCATTCCCAGCGGTACACGGTATACGAGACCATCTCCGGCAGGGCCACCGGCAGCACGCCGTAGAAAAACGCCTGCAGGCGTCCCGCACCCGCCTGCATCAGGGCACGGGCCGGTTGCGTGGCGCTCGACTCGTAAATCTCGGCGTAGACCTTGCCGAGCATCCCGCCGTAGGTGATGGCGAGCGCGAGTACGCCGGCGGTCGGGCCGAGGCCCACGGCCCGCACGAAGAGCAAGGCCCAGACCAGCTCCGGGATGCCGCGCAGAAAGATGAGCAGCGCGCGCCCGGGGTAGCGCAGCGCGCGGCGCGCTCGCCAGTCGCGTGCCGGGCCGATGGCGGACTTCGACAGCGCATTGCTCGTGAGGAGCGAGAGCGGAAAGGCGATGAGGAAGGCGAGCGCGATGCCGACGTTGGCGATCGCGAGCGTCTCGAGGGTCGACCTGCCCACCAGGCGCAGAAAGTCGGGCGCGGTGGCCGGCGGCACGAACTGGCGCAGAAAGCGCGCCATGGTGTCCGCGTTGCCGGGCTCAAACAGTACTGCCGGGTTGAACTCGGTAATGCGCAACGCCGGCCAGAGCGCAGCTAGCGCGAGCAGCGTGAGCGCGAGGCGTGGCAACGCCGCCGGATCGCGGCGCGCGGGCAGCGGCGCGGCGGCGCTCAGTTGCACCGCACGGCGCGCGGCGTACGAACCCGGGGCAGGGTCAACTCGCGACCCTGAACGGGCAGCACGCCTTCCTGGGCGTAGAGCGATTCGAGCCGCGCCTCGTCGACTGCAGCGGTAGGCAGATCGAAGGCCACGCGGCCGTCGCGCAAACCGATGACGCGCGGGAAATGCGCCAGCGCGAGGTCGACTGCATGCAGGCTCGCGATCAGGGTGACGTTGCGCACGCGCGCTTCGTCAACCAGCACGCTCACGGTGTAATTCGACAGCGCCGGATCGAGGGCTGAGACCGGCTCGTCGGCGAGGATCAACTCGGGCTGCTGATAGAGGACGCGCGCGATCCCGACACGCTGCGCCTGGCCGCCGGACAGGCGATCGCAGCGGTCGTAGACCCGATCCGAAAGGTCGACGCGCGCCAGCGCGGCGCGCGCGCCCTCGACGTCGGCCGGGTAGGCGAGCGAGGCGAGCGCGCGTGACAGGCTCCAGGCGCCGAGGCGGCCGGCAAGCACGGCTGTCACGACCCGCTGGCGCGGCGGCAGCGGGGGGCTTTGGTGGATCAGGCCGATGCGCCGGCGCAGGCGGCGGCGCGCGCCGGCGCCGAGCGCCCAGGGATCCTCGCCGAGCAGGGCCAGCGTACCGCTGCTCTGGCGCAATGCCGTGGTGCACAGCTGCAGCAGGGTCGTCTTGCCCGCGCCGGAGGGACCGATGATGGCCACGCGCTCGCCGGCACGCACCGAAAACGAGATGGCGTCGAGCGCAATGCGCCCGCCCTCGTGGACGAGGGACAGGTCCTGCGCATGTGCGGCGAGCGGAGTGTCCATGCCTGCGGTGTTCGCAGCGCGGTGCGCGGTGGCGCGCGCGCCGCGGCCGTCGGGTCTACTTGAGGATGCCGACTTCGCGGCCCACCAACTCGATGGTCTTGTAATTCCCGACCTGGGTCGGGATGAAGCGCGAGGCGCGCTGCAGATCGAGTATCTGCTTGTGCGCGGGGTTGGCAGGGTCCAGCGCGAGGAAGGCGTCGGTCAGTTTCTTGACCAGGGCGGGCGACAGGCCGCCGCGCACGGTCCAGTTGTAGTCGTAGTAGGGCGGCGTGGTGTAGATGACCGTTACCTTGCGCAGGTCGATTTTCTTCGACGCGACGAGCTTCTCCCATACCGAGGCGTTCAGGGCGCCGGCCTCGACGCGGCCGGATTCGACCCAGGCTGCGGTGGCGTCATGGGCACCCGAAAACGCGATGCGCTTGAAGTCGCTTTCCGGATTGATGTTGTTCTGCTTCAGGTAATAGCGCGGCATCAGATGGCCCGAGGTCGACGACGGCGAGCCGAAGGCGAAATTCTTGCCCTTGAGGTCGGCCAGCCCGTTGACGCCGGACGCCGTGTTGGCAATGAACTTGCTCGTGAACTTGGCGTCCTCGGCGCGCTGCACGATGGGCACCGCGTCCCCGGTGCGCAGCCGGGCCTGGACGAAGGTGACGCCGCCGAGCCAGGCGAGATCGACTTTCTTCGCCGCCAGAGCCTCGACGACCGCCGGGTAGTCGTTCACCGGCGTCCACTTAACCTTCATGCCGGTCTGCTGCTCGAGATAGTTTCCGAGCGGCGTGAACTTGCGCAGCAGTTCGGTCGGTGATTCATCCGGAATGGCGGAGACGCGGAGGGTGTCCTGCGCGTTCGCGGCGGCCAAGCCACCGAGACCGAGCAACAGCACCACTGCGCGCGTCAGGCTGCGATGAGGTACGAGCATGGCGATCTCCTCAGGGTTGGATGCGGTGCCCCGCCGACGCGGCGGAACGGCCGCAGTGTGCGACGATCACTGCGTCGAAGTAAACCTCGGCTGCATGGCAATGCCCATGGCTGCAGGGCGGGCATTTCGCATGCCGGTACGCGTCTCCGGGTCGGAAAATTTCGCGACTGCGGGCCCGCGCTCAGACGGCGTCTGGATCGAATGCGAGTTGGCGGCAGGCCGCGCGGTAGCGTGCGATGAGGTCGGCGGTGCTCGTGCCGCCCATGTTGAGCACTGCATAGCGGTAGCTGCCAAGCCATTTCATCTCGCGTGCCAGCGCCGTGCCGTGCTTGAGGTAGAGCATGAGCTTGGCGTCGGGCTGCTCGGCGGCAAAGCAGGCGACCTGTTCCGGACTTGGCGTGCGCGCGAGCGCACGGCCGTCGAACTTGCGGAACACGAAGCTGGTCGCCCGCGCGAAGCGTCCTGCCCCGCGCTCGAGCGTGGGCGCCTCGCCGAGCGCGAGATCGAGCAGCAGCTGATACGGATTGGTGCCGTCGACGCGCGCGTAAAGGTCCGCGAGCTGCGAGGCGAGGCGCGGATTCATCTCGATCAGGCGCAGCGTGTCGCGCTCCGGGTCGTAGCAGAATTCGACGTTGAACGCGCCGTGATCGAAGCCGATCGCATCGATGATCTGCCGGGTCAGCGCTTCGACGCGCGCCTGCAGCGACGCCGGGATCGCGCTCGGGTACTCGAACCGGCGAAAGGCGTTGGTGCCCGGATACATCACACAGTCGACCACGCCCAGCAGCTCGACGCGGCCGTGGCAGGCGATGCCGTCAACGTTCAACTGCACGCCGCGCATGATCTCCTCGCCGATCATGTGGTGCGCGTCGATGCGGAAATCCGTGAATTGGCGGGCGAGCCGGTTGAACGGGCTCACCAGCCGCTTGATGATCAGCGTCTCCAGGGGGCTGAAGCTGAGATGCCGGCGCAGCTCCGCGAAGCTGCCGACCTCGCGCGCCAGGACCGAATAGGTCGCCTTCACTGGCTTGACGTACATCGGAAACGGCAGCGCGATCGCCTCGGCGGATCGCACGTCGTAGGGAAACGCGGCGTAGCGCGGGGCGGCCTCGGGCACGAGGCGCGAGACGACCTCGCGCGCATAGAACTTGTGCTGCGCAAGCGCAATCGCGCGCGGCTGCGCACCGGGCAGGCCGAGGCGGTTGGCGACGACCGACGCGATCAGTGCGCCGAAATGCTCGTTGTTGGAGACGACGCCGTCGATGCCGATGGCGTGATACTTCTTGACCAGACGCTCGATCCAGCGCGGCGCGTCGAACGCCAGCAGGCGCAGGTTCTCCGGGAAGCGATGAACGTCGAAGCCTTCGAAATAGAACCGGTACGCGCCCCGGTAGCGGGGCTTGCTGAGCTCGTACAGGTCCCAGTCCTTGGGGAACAGGACGAGGATTTTTTTCATGTTTCGTGCTCCAGGATCGCGTCGTTACGCCGTGCCGGGATTTGGTCGTCCCGGCGCGGCGATCCTGACAGGAAACAGCGGCGGGCGGCGTCTATTCCGCCCGGGGTCGACGGCGGGCCGGCTACTGCAGCTTCACGTACTGGTAATCGAGCGGCTGGTTGTTGATGCCCCGGTCGGGCGGTGCAATCCAGGCCGCCATCTTGCCGGGCTCGGCGACTTTCTGCATCAGCGAGCGGACGAACGCCTTATCGGCCTCGGTGGGGATCCAGTCGCCGATGAGCTTCGCGTATTCCTCGGCCGAGACGATCTTGCCCGCCGGCGTGACCGGCTGGTCGACCCAGGCGCCGATGCTGCGGCGGAAATGGGGCGAGGGCAGGGCAAGGCGGAACGCATGCCCCGCGCGCTCGATGCCGCGGTTCCATCGCCGCAGGCCGATTTCACAGTCCTTCAGGTAGGACGCCCGCATCACCTCATTCAGCGCATTCAGCATCGGCACCTGCTCGGTCCGTACGCTGCCATGGCCGTCGGGCGATTCCATGGCGAAGCTTGCCTCGCGCAGCACGTGGTCCTCGTACTGGGATTCGTCCGGACGGCCCTTCAGGCCATTGGCGAAGTTCGACGCCGCGTTCGACGAGATCTCCGAGCCGAACAGGTCGAGGGACGACGAGCACCAGAAGTTGAGGTACTTCTGCAGCAGCGGCAGATCGACGGCGCCCTGCGCGCGGATCGCCGCCGGATCGTCGGTGCCGAGTTCCTTCATGACCTCGAGCGTGCGCTTGATGACGCGGCCGATGCCGGTCTCGCCGACGAACATGTGATGCGCTTCCTCGGTGAGCATGAAGCGGCAGGTGCGAGACAGGGGGTCGAAGGCCGACTCGGCGAGGCTCTTCAGCTGGTACTTGCCGTCGCGATCGGTGAAGTAGGTGAAGCAGTACAAGGACAGCCAGTCGGTGATCGGCTCGTTGAAGGTCGAGAGAATCCTCGGCTTGTCGGCGTCGCCCGAGTGGCGCGCGAGCAGCTCCTCGGCCTCCTCGCGTCCGTCGCGCCCGAAGTAGGCGTGCAGCAGGTACACCATGGCCCACAGGTGCCGGCCTTCCTCGACGTTGATCTGGAAAAGGTTTCTCAAGTCGTAGAGCGACGGGCAGCTGTGTCCGAGCAGGCGCTGCTGCTCGACCGAGGCGGGTTCGGTGTCGCCCTGGGTCACGATCAGGCGGCGCAGCGTCGAGCGGTATTCGCCGGGCACCTGCTGCCAGACGGGCTCGCCCATCGCATCGCCGAAGCCGATGGTGCGGTCGGCGACCGCGTCGGCGAGGAAAATCCCCCAGCGGTAATCGGGCATCTTGACTGCGCCGTACTGCGCCCAGCCGTCGGCATCGACCGAGATCGCAGTGCGCAGGTAGACATCGGCCTTCTCGAAGTCCGTCGGCCCCATCTCGTGCCACCACTGCAGGAAATGCGGTTGCCAGTGCTCGAGTGCGCGCTGCAGCGTGCGCTCGTTGGTCAGGTTGACGTTGTTCGGGATCTTTTCGCTGTAATTGATGCTCATCGACAACTCCAAATTTCGGCGACCTCGGGGTCAGACCCCTTCCGACAAATACCGTTCGACTGGGAACTCACGGAAGGGGTCTGACCCCAATGTCGCGCCTTAGTAGGTTTCGACATGATAACGGCCGCTGGCGCGCAAACGGTCGCGCAGCGCGGACCAGTCGAGGCCGTGCGTCCGGCAGATTTGCGCGAGCGCGTTCTCGACGCCGTCTTCCATCTGCTTGTGGCCGCAGATGTAGACGTAGCTGTTTTCGTCTTCGAGCAGCTGCGTCAGCTTCTGGACGCGGGTGAGCATGCGGTCCTGCACGTACTCTTTCGGCTTGTCGGCGAGCCGCGAGAAGGCGAGCTGCACATCGATCAACGCGGGCGGCAGTTTCTGCAGCGGCCCGAAGTACGGCAGCTCCTCCGGGTTACGCGCGCCGAAAAATAGCAGCAGCTCGCCGCCTTCCTTGAGCGCGAGCCGTCGTCGGCGGCGCTCGGTCATCGCGCGCATCGGCGCCGAACCGGTGCCGGTGCAGATCATGATCAGGCTCGAGCGTGGATGGTTCGGCATCAAAAAGCTCGAGCCGAACGGCCCGGCGATCGCGACCTGGTCGCCCTTTTTCAGGTCGCAGAGGAAGTTCGACGCGACACCGCGCACCGGATTGCCGTTGCGGTCCTCGGTAACGCGTTTCACCGTGAGTGCGACGTTGTTGTAACCCGGACGCTCGCCATTGCGCGGGCTGGCGACTGAATACATGCGGACGTGCGGTGGCCGGCCTTCGCCGCTCGGCACGATCACCGCAAGCGATTGGCCCTCCAGCACCGGGAACGCGGTCTGGCCGAAATCCAGCACGATGTGACGGATATCGCTCTGGGCATCCGGTGCGGTGAGGCGCAGGTTGCCGCTGCAGGTGGCGAGCGCCGGCTTGCTGAGGGTGTACAGGCCGACGTAGGGATGTGCGGCCGACCACGGCGGCGGCGCCAGGCCACCCTGGCCCTCTGACGCGAGCGCACTGAGGCGGGCGACCTCTTCCGGGATGTCGGCCTCGTGCACTGCGTCCTCGCCCGGCGTTTCCTCGGCCGGCAGCGCATCCCAGCCGAACTGCGCTTCGATCGAGAACGGCGTGGCGACCCGCCGCCACGAGTCAATCGCGCCGGTCGGGCAGGGCGCGATGCAGTCGCTGCAGTTCTCGCACAGCCCGGGCTTCACCACGTAGTTGTTCGCGTCGTGCGTGATGGCGTCGCGCGGACAGGTCTCCTCACAGGTATTGCACCGGATGCAGATCTCCGGGTCGATGAGGTGCTGGCGCAGTAGTTCAGTCGTAGTCATGGTTCATTGCGACCTGCGGGGTCAGACACCTTCCATAAGTTCATGACTTGCTACGGGTTGCGGGAAGGGGTCTGACCCCAAGGTCTCCAAGGGTCGCCCCTAGCCAAACCGTACGTATTCGAAGTCGACCGGCTGCTTGTTGATGCCCTGGTGCGGCGGGGCGATCCAGTTGGCGAATTTGCCCGGCTCGGTGACACGGCCCATGAGGGAGTGCACGAAGGCGCGGTCCTCGTCGGTCGGCAGCCAGCCGGCATGCCGGTGAGTCCAGTCGGCCTCCGAAATCAGCGTGCCCTCCGGGCTGAGGTGCAAATCGGTGAACAGGCCAATGCGGCGGTGAAAGCCCTTGTGCGGCAGCTTGAAGCGAAACGGAACGCCGGCCTTTTCCGGAATCCGGTTCCAGCGGTCGATGCCCTTTTGCACATCGGCGATCCAGTCGTCGCGCAGCCGCTCGTTGAGTGCGGTGAGCGCCGGCACGTGCCTGCTGATGACCTTGTCTGCGGCGACGTCCGGCACTTCGTACTCCGCGCTCTCGAGCTGGTGGTCGTCGTCGATCCTGGTCTCGTCGAAGCGTCCCTTCAGGCCCTCGGTATAGAACGACGCCGCGTTCGAAGAGACCTCCGAGCCGTACAGGTCGCTCGTCACGCTGTAGTGGAAGTTGAGGTACTTCTGCAGCGTCGGCAGATCGATCACGCCGAGTCCGCGCAGCTTGACCGGATCGTCGGTGTTGTGCTCGTTCATCACCTCGCAGCTGCGCTGGATGATGCGGCCGATTCCCGTTTCGCCGACGAACAGGTGGTGGGCTTCCTCGGTCAGCATGAAGCGGCAGGTGCGCGACAGCGGGTCGAACGCCGACTCGGCGAGCGCGGCGAGCTGGAACTTGCCATCGCGATCGGTGAGGAATGTGAACATGAAAAACGACAGCCAGTCCGGCGTTTTCTCGTTGAACGCGGTGAGGATGCGCGGATTGTCGCTGTCGCCCGAGCGGCGCTCGAGCAGCGCTTCGCCTTCCTCGCGTCCGTCGCGGCCGAAATGGGCGTGCAGCAGGTACACCATCGCCCACAGGTGGCGACCTTCTTCCACATTGACTTGGAACAGGTTGCGCAGGTCGTATAGGGAAGGGCAGGTGAGGCCGAGATGGCGCTGCTGCTCGACCGACGCCGGCTCGGTGTCGCCCTGCGTGACGATGATCCGGCGCAACGTCGAGCGGTACTCGCCCGGCACGTCCTGCCATGCCGCGGCGCCCTTGTGGGCACCGAAGTTCACCCTGCGGTCCTTCTGCGCCGGCGCGAGGAAGATGCCCCAGCGATAGTCGGGCATCTTCACGTGGTCGTAGTGCGCCCAACCTTTCGGATCGACGCTCACCGCGGTGCGCAGGTAAACGTCGAGCGTCTGCGACTTGTCAGGGCCCATCTCGCCCCACCAGTCGAGGTAGGCGGGCTGCCAGCGCTCGAGTGCGCGCTGCAACGACTTGTTCGATGCCAGGTCGACGTTGTTGGGGATGCGCTCGGAATAGTTGATGCCCGACATGGTTCAGACCCTTTCCCAATTGAATTTGGCTTTCGCGCCCGAACCGTAAACCTTGAGCGCGCCTTGTTCGCCGACTGCGTTGGGGCGGTTGAAGATCCAGTTCTGCCACGCCGACAGGCGTCCGAAGACGCGCGTCGCCATGTTTTCCGGTCCGGTGAAACGCAGGCTCGCCTCCATGCCGGTGAGCGCGTCGGGCGAGAGGCTCGCGCGCTCCTCGATCGCGATGCGTACCTCGTCGTCCCAGTCCAGATCGTCGGGCGCCACCGTGACCAGGCCGAGCGCGAGCGCCTGCTCGGCATCGAGCTGCACGCCGAGGTTCTTTTTCGCGGCGTTCATCGGCTCGTGCTCGCCGCAAAAGCGCGCCTCGATGCGCGTGATGCCGTTCGCCATGGGATAGGCAGCAAAATTCTGGCTCGAGAGGGCGATGCGCGGCGCATCCTGCGGGTCGTCCGGCAGCTGCAGCATGTAGCTGCGATCGGCGGCCAGCGCGAGCTCGAGCAGTGTGCCGGCGAAGCAGGATTCCTGGTCGATGATCGCGAACATCGAGCGGCTCGAAACATCCAGTCGCGCCAGCGTGCGGCGCAGCATGCCGAGCGTCTCGTGCACCAGCCAGTGGCTGGCGTTCGCCTCGAGAGTCTTGTCGGCCTCGAGCACCGCGTCCGGGTTGCCGCGCGTCTTGAGCAGCCACAGGCCGAGCTCGAGCTCGTTGGTGCGCAACATCAGGATCGCGTCGTCCAGCTCGCGCGCAAGCTTGAGCGGCCACCACTCGACGCCCTGCTTGAGTATCTCGTCCGCTGTCTGCGGCAGGGGCTCCCGGGGCCCCTGCAGGGTGAGGGTCGCGGTGCGCGCCTCGCGGTCGACGATGACATCGACCAGCTCGTAGTGGTAGCCCGAGGCGTCTTGCCTGCGCTTGAGCGGCGTGAGCTTGATGCCATGCGACACGCCGCCGTGGCGGTCCGACAGCTTGGCCAGCTCGAGCGCGCGCGCCTTGACCAGCTCGCCGAACTGCTGCGGCTTGGCGACGTGGTCAACGAGACGCCAGTCGCGGGCGCGATCCGCGCGTACGCCCTCGGCAGTGGTGCAGAAGATGTCGGCCAGGTCGCGCCGCACGTGACGCTTGTCGACCAGCCGCGTCAGGCCGCCGGTGCCGGGCAGCACGCCGAGCAGCGGGACCTCCGGCAGGCTCACCGTGCTCGAGCGATCGTCGACCATCGCGATCTCGTCGCAGGCAAGCGCAAGCTCATAGCCGCCGCCCGCAGTCGTACCGTTCAGTGCGGCGAGGGTCTTGAGGCCCGAATGGCGGCTCGAGTCCTCGAGCCCGTTGCGCGTCTCGTTGGTGAACTTGCAGAAGTTCACCTTCCAGGCATGCGAGCTGGACCCGAGCATGTAGATGTTCGCGCCGGAGCAGAACATGCGGCTCTTGCCGCTGGTGACGACCACGCATTTCACCTCCGGATGCTCGAAGCGGATGCGATTCATCGCGTCGTGCAGCTCGATGTCGACGCCGAGATCGTAGGAGTTGAGCTTCAGCTTGTAGCCGGGCATCAGGCCCTTGTCCTCGGCGACGTCCAGGGTCAGCGTAGCGACGGGGCCGTCGACCGCGAGTGCCCAGTGGTTGTACTGCTCGGGGCTGGTGTCATAGACGATCGTTCTGCGTTCCGAAGGAACCATTGCGTTCTCCTGAGTCCGGTTGCGCTTGCGGCTAGTCGGTGCTGACCAGGGCGCGCAACCTGGTCATGCTTTGCTTCGCCGTCTGCCTCGACGTGTCGAGGGTGACGTCGGCTCGGGCATAGAGCCGGTCGCGCTCGGCGAGCAGGTGACGGATTTCCTCGAGGGCTTCGGCGCGTCCGCGAAACGGGCGCATGTCGCCCTGCGCGATGACGCGCGCCATGTGCTCTTCAGGCGAGGCCTTGAGCCACACGCAGAAGCAGCGGTCGCGCAGCAGCTGATACGTTTCCGGCTCGGAGACGATGCTGCCGCCGGTGGCGATGACCGCGCGGTCATGGTGGCGCAGCACGCGCTCCAGCGCGCGCCGCTCGAAGCGGCGGAACGCGTCCTGGCCGTAGATCGAGAACACGTCGCCGAGCTCGGCGCCGGCCTCGCGCTCGACCTCCCGGTCAAGTTCGACGAAGGCCGAATCGGTCGCCTGGGCGAGCTTCGCGCCCAGCGTGGACTTGCCCGCACCGCGCAGGCCGAGCAGGGCGATGCGATGCCGCCGCGCGGTGCCAAATTGGGATTGGAGCAGCCGGTAGGCGGCCTCGACGCGGTCCTCGGACAGCGTACCGAGAAACTGCGTGGCCGTGGCCAGCGCGGCCGGCGGGTCGCCGGCTTCGCGTACCAGACGCTCGATCGAGACGTTCAGGGCGTGCGCGACCTTGCGCAGCAGAAGCACCGAGACGTTGCCCTGACCGGCTTCGAGTTGGGCGAGGTAGCGTTCGGAAACGCCCGAGGCCAGCGCGAGGGCCTTGCGTGCGAGGCCGTGCTCCTGGCGCCAGCTGCGCACGCGCGCGCCGAGCCGTGCGAGGTACGCAGCCTCGGCGGCTTCGTCGCGTGCAGCATGCGGCAGGACGCTTCCCATGGACCTCGGCGGGTTGATTTCGAATAATGCAATATAATGCTTGACGCGAATTTTATGGTGCAATATAGTTTGTGTCAACCGAAACAGCGGATCGACGCATGGCGATGAAGATCAACGTGCTGGTGGGCACGATGACGGGCACTGCGCAGCTGGTCGCGCAGGAACTCGAGCTGACCTGGGATGACGGCGAGACCCAGGTCGAGACGCTCCTGATGGACGGGCTCGACGCGGGCGTGTTCGCGCGCGAGGGCGTGTTCCTGATCTGCACCTCGACCTACGGACAGGGCGACGTGCCGGACAACGCGAAAAAGCTCTACGAGGACCTGCGCGCGAAGCGCCCGGACCTGTCCCAGCTGCGCTACGGTGTGTTCGGTCTGGGTGACCGGACGTATGCCGAGACCTTCAATTTCGGCGGCAAGCGTTTCGACGATCTGCTGGCCGAGCTCGGCGCGCAGCGCGTCGGTGAGCGCGTGCAGCATGACGCCTCCTCCGGGGTGCTGCCCGAAGAAGCCGCGGCCGAGTGGGGCGCGGGCTGGCTCGAGCAGGCCCGCGCGGCCACGGCGCAGACGGCATAATTGGCGTCTGTCACGAAGGAGGGAGCCATGACGCTTTCGACGGCCGACCATTCGTCGAGCCCGCCGCGGGTCGAGATCCCGCGCGTGTACAACGCCGCCGCCGACCTGATCGAGCGCCACCTGGCCGCTGGCCGTGGCGACAAGCTGGCCTACGTTGACGACGCAGGCTCGACGCGCTACGCGGCGCTCGCAGAGCGCGTGAACCGGTTTGGCTCCTCGCTGGGCACGCTCGGCCTGGAGCCGGAGCATCGGGTCATGATCGCGATGCTCGACGGCATCGACTGGCCGACGGCGTTTCTCGGTGCGATCAAGGTCGGCGTGATTCCCATCGCGGCGAACACCCTGCTCACGACGCCCGATTACGAGTTCATGCTGAACGACAGTCGGGCGCGGGTGCTGTTCGTGTCGGACGCACTCTGGCCGCAGTTCGCGCCCCTGCTCGCGGAGCGCGCCAAGCGCCTGCCCTGGCTGCGACACGTCGTCGTCTCGGGCGCCGATGCGCACGGCGAACTCGCGTTCAAGGACCTGCTGGCACGCGGAGCGCCGACCTGCAGCACGGCGTCGACGCTCGCCGACGACGCCTGTTTCTGGCTGTATTCCTCGGGTTCGACCGGTACGCCGAAGGGTACGGTGCATGTGCATTCGAGCCCGATCCTCACCGCGGAGCTGTATGCGCGGCCGGTGCTGGGCCTTCGCGAGGACGATGTCGTGTTCTCGGCGGCGAAGCTGTTTTTCGCCTATGGCCTGGGCAATGCGCTGTGGTTTCCGCTCGCCGTGGGGGCAACCACGGTGCTAATGGCCGAGCGGCCCACGCCGCAGGCCGTGTTCAAGCGGCTCACCGAGCGCAAGCCGACGATCTTCTACGGTGTGCCGACGCTGTTTGCCGCGCTGCTGGCGAGCCCCGAATTTCCCAAGCGCGAGGCGCTCAATCTGCGGATCTGCACCTCGGCGGGCGAGGCGCTGCCGATCGAGATCGGCAGGCGCTGGAAGGAGAAGACGGGCGTCGACATCCTTGACGGCATCGGCTCGACCGAGATGCTGCACATCTTCCTATCGAACCGCGCCGACGCGCTGCGCTACGGCACCACCGGCAAGGCGGTTCCCGGCTATGCGCTCAAGCTGGTCGACGAGCAGGGCAACGCGGTTGCGCAGGGCGAGCTCGGCGAGCTGCTGATCTCCGGGCCGACCAGCGCGGCCTACTACTGGAACAACCGCGTCAAGAGCCGCGCGACCTTCGAGGGCGCGTGGACACGCAGCGGCGACAAGTACCTGCAGGATGCCGACGGCTATTACGTCTACGGCGGCCGTGCCGACGACATGCTGAAGGTGTCGGGCATCTGGGTCTCGCCGGCCGAGGTCGAGAGTGCGCTGATCTCGCACGAGTCGGTGCTCGAAGCGGCGGTGGTCGGCGCCGAGGACGAGAGCAAGCTCGTCAAGCCCAAGGCGTTTATCGTGCTAAAACAGGGGCACACCGCCGGCGATGCGCTCGCCGAGGCGCTCAAGCAGCACGTCAAGGACAAGCTGGCGCCCTACAAGTACCCGCGCTGGGTCGAATTCGTCGGCGAGCTGCCGAAGACGGCCACCGGTAAGATCCAGCGTTTCAAGCTACGCAGCTAGAGGACGGATTCGAACATGGCACAGGGACAGGACGCACGCACCGCAGATCTGAGCATGGATCCTGCGGCGCTCCATCTCGAGGAGATTTTCACCGACCGGCGCGTCGGCACGATTCGGCGCCTGACGCCGGTCAACGCGCAGGGCGAAGCCGACCGCTCGAAGCCCATGACCTACACCGGCGAGACGCAGGTGGTTACGCCGGTTGGCGCGCTGCCGATCGCATTTGAGATCGAGGCAAGCTCGCTGGAGGAGGCGGCAAAGAAGTTCGGCGGCCTGGCCAAGGAGGCGATCGAGCGCACGATGAGGGAGTTGCAGGAAATGCGCCGCCAGGCGGCCTCGTCGCTCGTCATCCCGCAGGGCGGGCTGCCGCCCAGCGGCGCCGTACCGGGCGGGGTGCCGGGGGGCGGAAAAATCCAGATGCCCTGAAGCGCCGTGCCCGGCTAACCGAGCACAGCGAGTTCCTCGGCCGACAGCTGCAGCGCGGCCGCGGCGATGTTCTCCTCGAGATGCGCGAGCGAGCCGGTTCCCGGGATCGGCAGCATCACCGGGGAATGGGCAAGCAACCAGGCGAGTGCCACCTGCGCAGGCGTTGCGCCCTGTCGCGCGGCCACGCGCTTGACCTTCGCCGAGCGCAGCACCGACCCTGCACCGAGCGGATACCAGGGGATGAAGGCGATGCCGCGCTGCGCGCAGGCAGCGAGTACGTCCTCACTCGCGCGGTCGCCGAGGTTGTACTCGTTCTGCACCGAAACCACCGCGATGATGCGTTCGGCTTCCTCGAGCTGCGCAACGCTCACATTGGACAGCCCGATGTGCCGGACCTTGCCGGCGCGCTGTGCGTCGGCGATCGCGGCGACCGAATCGGCGAACGGCACGCGCGAATCGGGCGTATGGAACTGGTAGAGGTCGATGCACTCCAGGCGCAGGCGCTTCAGGCTGCCGTCGATCGCCGCGCGCAGGTGCTCGGGACGTCCGTCGGCGCGCCAGCTGCGGCCCGGTCGCGTAAAGCCGCCCTTGGTGCCGATCACCAGCCCTGCGGGATAGGGATGCAGGGCTTCGGCGATGATGTCCTCGGACACCTGGGGGCCGTAGCTGTCGGCGGTGTCGAGGAAGTTGACGCCGAGCGCGAGCGCGCGGCGCAGCAGCGCCCTGGCTGCCGCGCGGTCGGGGGGCGGCCCCCATACGCCTGAGCCGGTGACGCGCATCGCGCCAAAGCCCATGCGCCTCACCTCGAGCTGTCCGAGGCGGAGCGTTCCGGCGGCGGCGGCGGGCTTCCCAGTTGCGGGCATCGCGGCAGGTGGAATTGCGCAGCCCGCATTCTAAGCGGCGTATTCGGCGTATTCGGTGCGATCGGCCGCCTCGGCGCTGCGCCGGGCATGCGAAAATGCAGCCACGACGCACGAGAACGGATTGATGGAATCGCAGAACTGGGCATTTCCTGACGAGCTTCAGCCACGGCCGGAGGAGTTCGCGTTCGACCTGGACCGCGCGCTTGGCGCACTGGTGCTGGTGCGCAGCGAGATTCCGGAGCAGGCCTTCACGGCAGGAATTCTGGGCACCGAGCGCCTCGGTAATGGCGTGGTGATCCGCGAAGACGGCCTGGTGCTGACGATCGGCTACCTGATCAGCGAAGCCTCGAGCATCTGGCTGACGACGCAGACCGGCGCGGCGGTGGCCGCGACGCCGCTGGCCTACGACCAGGCCACCGGATTCGGGCTGGTCCAGCCGCTCGGCCGTCTGGACGCGACCGTGCTCGAGCGCGGCTCGAGCCGGCAGTGCGCAGTCGGCGACGATGTGCTGTTTGCCGGGCACGGCGGGCGCGAACACGCGCTCAAGGCGAAGCTGCTCGCCAAGCGCGAGTTCGCGGGTTACTGGGAGTACCTGCTCGACGAGGCGCTGTTCACCGCGCCGGCGCATCCGCAGTGGGGCGGGTCTGCGCTGATCGGGCGCGACGGACGGCTGCTCGGCATCGGCTCGCTGCTGGTGCAGGAGAAGATCACCGACGAGGCCGATCAGGGCAACATGAGCGTTCCGATCGACCTGCTCGAGCCCATTCTGGACGACCTTCTGAAGACGGGCCGCTCGAGCCGACCGCCACGTCCCTGGCTCGGCATCTACACCACCGAGCTGAGCGGGCACGTCGTCGTGGCCGGCGTCGCGGAGGGGGGGCCGGCCGAACGCGCAGGCTTGCAAACGGGCGACATCCTGCTCGAAGTCGAGGGTGCGCGCGTTTCCGGCCTGGCCGACTTGTTCCGCAAGATCTGGCGGCTCGGGGTCGCCGGCGTCGAAGTGCCGCTCACCATCGTGCGCGAGAGCAAGAGCATGCAGCTGGGGGTGTCCTCGATCGACCGCGCGGACCTGCTATGGAAGCCGCATCTGCACTGAAGCCGTGGGGCGCGTGACGTCGAGCGTCCCCGTGTTGCGATCGCGCCGACCCTGCTGGAGCGCGACGGGCCTGCGGACGCGACGGAGGTCGATATGAGCGACGTCTATGTGATCGGAACGGCATGCACGCCGTTCGGCAAGTTTGCGGACAAGTCCTTCAAGGATCTGACGCGTGAGGCCTATCTGCAGGTGCTCGCGGACGCCGGTCTGCATGACGGCGACGCGATCGAGCAGGGCTGGTTCGGCAACTGTGGCATGGGGACGTTTGGCCAGGCCTGCATCCGCGGGCAGGTGTGCTTCACGCCGCTGGTGCGGGAGCGCCTGTTCCCCGAGCGCGTGCCGATGATCAATGTCGAGGGCGGCTGCGCGACCGCGTCGATGGCGTTCCACGGCGCCTGGAAGGACGTGCTGTCGGGGCAGGCGGAGCTGTCGCTCGCCCTCGGTGTCGAGAAGACCTTCATCGCGGAGGACCCGGCGCGCGTGCAGGAGATCTTTGACGCCGGCATCGACCAGCTCGACCGGCAGGAGTGGATCGACTACTACACCCAGGCAGGCGCGCGCGCCGGCAAGCCTTTTGCGCCCAAGGCCGGCGGCGGCACGGTCTTCATGGACACCTATGCGACGCAGGCCGCGTACCACATGAAGAAGCACGGCACCACGCAGCGCCAGATCGCCGTCGGTGCGTCGAAGAATCACGCGATGGGCGCGAAGAACCCGCTGGCACAGTACCGCTTCGAGGTGAGCGTCGAAGACGTTCTCGCCGACCGCGTGATCAGCTTTCCGCTCACGCGCGCCATGTGCGCGCCGATCGGTGATGGCGCCGCGGCGGCGCTGCTGTGCTCAAAGCGCTTTCTCGATGGGCTGCCCGTACCCGTGCGTGAACGCGCGCTCAAGGTTCGCGCCAGCGTGCTCTCGGGCGGGAAGTACCGTGATCTCGACGAACCCGGGCTAAGCCGGGTGGCCGCGCAGAAAGCCTACCGCGCTGCGGGTCTTGCGCCGACGGACATCGATGTTGCCGAGGTGCACGATGCGACCTCGTTCTGCGAGATCTACCAGTCCGAGATGCTCGGCTTTTGCGCCGCGGGGGAGGGCGGGGCCTTCGTCG
>Ga0209536_100000221_pt1 | contig 89168 bp, 77 predicted proteins | sample DeeMarSeWOR28_12_FD_187461 | JGI IMG/M metagenome (GOLD analysis project Ga0209536, IMG submission 187461) | Marine sediment microbial communities from White Oak River estuary, North Carolina - WOR-2-8_12 (SPAdes) (version 2) | ecosystem: Environmental > Aquatic > Marine > Intertidal zone >... | reverse complement strand
TGACACAACGAGCACTTGCCAAAACAGCATCAGCAGCGAAGCGTTGGGAATATTATCGTTGAGGTGAACGGCCAAAGAACCCAGCGGAGGGTAAGTCCACCACAGACTAAGTCATTGTGTCACTATGGCATTGATTCATTCATTGACGTGATGTTACAATTACCTGGATTCTCCGGTCCAGCCGGGGAATGACAAGTTAATCGCTGTGTTGACTCGATGAGCGAATTTGCTATAATCACTTGCTGGACACTAACCACGATATTGTTGTGTAATGACATTCCGTATGTCATTCGGACCGACCACGGCATGAATCTCTTGTTCAGCGATCAAGATCGCCGGTGGTCGGGGGATATGCGGCCTCCACGAAGGTTTTTGATTCTGGTGCAAAAACCGAGTGGAGAAAAGGGGGTGTCCCCCTTTGCGCCCGTAGTTCAAATGGATAGAACGGTGGACTCCGGCTCCGCAGGTTGCGCGTTCGAATCGCGCCGGGCGCGTGCTTCCCAAAGGGAAGCATCGATTACAGTGATAAAAGAAATTGATTACAATGATAAAAAAAAGAACAGAAAAGGGTTTCACTGATGATCTCCTAACGCGGAAAGTAATAGCTGCTTGCTACGATGTCCATAATAAGCTGGGTCCTGGATTCGTTGAGAAGGTATACTTGGGTGCCCTCAAAATAGCACTCCAAAAGGCAGATATAAAATATATCCCAGAGAAAGAATTCTGGGTGAATTTCGACAACGAAAAAGTTGGTAAATTCCGTGTTGATCTGCTGGTTGAAAACAGGGTCATTGTTGAACTAAAGTCCCATGAAGGCTCATTCCCAAAAATCTTTGAATCCCAAGTGATTTCTTACCTAAAGGCATCTGGCCTTCGGGTAGGTTTGCTTGTCAATTTCGGCAATGAAAAATGCGTTGTCAGACGTCTGGTTATATCATGATTCAAAACCGAAGGTTTTGACATCACCGTAATCAGATCTTTTCATCACCGTAATCGACGTTGCGTAGCAACGAATGAAAGGAGTGAAGCAATGGAGTTCTATGACGTTATCAAGAAACGCAAAAGCATCAGAAAATATAAGCCAGTGCCAATAGCCGATGAAGTGATAAAAAGAATACTGGACGCCGGGCGGATGGCGCCATCGGCAAAGAACTATCAACCTTGGCATTTTATTGTCATAAGGGATCCGGAGATCAAGAAAAAGGTGGCCGAGGCATGCAGCAACCAATTTTTCATCGCCGATGCGGACGTAATCATCTGCGGCTGTGCATTTGAAAAAGTTGCTTGGGGCCGTATGGGTAATTACATGGCAGCATGGCCCCATGATCTGTCGATCGCATTAGAACATGTGATCCTTGCCGCAACCAACGAGGGTCTCGGAACATGTTGGATCGGCAAATTCGACGAAGGTATGGTAAGGGATGTTTTAGAAATACCCGATGGTGTACGCGTTGTCGCGCTCACGCCGGTTGGAGTCCCGGCTGAGGAGGCGAAAGACCGAGGACGGCTCAACTTGGAGGAAATAATCTCATACGAGAAGTTTCAGACAACGCGAGAAACTGAGAAGAAATAGAAATCCTCAGTCACTATTTCATTAAGTCACTGAGTCACTCGGTGCTGCGCAGCCATGGTTACTGTGTTATTAAGTAATTGAGTTATTGAAAAAACCTAAAAGTTGTAGCGTTTTATTGACTTAGCGGTACCCGTTTTTTCGTCGAAGTCTACAATCACGCTGTTTGCCGCAATATTCTCCTTCGCGGCGATGAATTTGCGAGGTACTGATAATACAAAATGCTCAATTATTTCTTCTTTCCGGTTGCCGATAATTGAATCCAATGAACCGACCATACCGACATCAGTAATATATGCTGTCTTACCACCTATTATCTGCTCATCGGCAGTTTGAACATGGGTATGCGTACCAAGAACGCCTGTGACTTTACCGGCAAGATATAGACCCAAAGCGCGTTTCTCGCTTGTCGCCTCGGCATGAAAATCTACAAACACAATCTTGGTTTCCTTTAACACATCACTAACGATCTTTTCTCCCACCCTAAAGGGATCATCCAGCGGCTTCATAAAAACGCGCCCCTGCAGATTGATAACACAGACCTTCAGGCCACGTTTTTCATAGATTCCGTAACCGCGACCCTGCACACCTTCCGGGAAATTTGCAGGCCTGAGTAGACGGCTTTCCTCGTCAAGATACGCGATAACCTCTTTATGCTTCCAAACATGATTCCCCGTCGTAATGCAATCAACCCCCGCCTTGAACATTTCTTTGGCAGTACTCTCGGTGATGCCTATTCCGCCGGCAAGGTTCTCGCCCTGAGCGATCGTGAAGAATATGTCCTCTTTTTCTATAATCCCGGGGAGACCCCCTTTGATTTTGTCGCGGCCCGGAGAGCCGAAAATGTCACCAATGAAAAGGATTTTCATTGGTCGATTACGGTGATGAAAAAAATAAGATTACAGTGATAGTATGATAGGTCATTCCGGTAATTCGTGCAAGCTACAAAACTGTAGATAATGCTTTTATGTAGGTATCCAGTTCTTCTTTTGTTCTTTTTTCGGTGACGGCGATGAGGAATTGATTCTGCTTTTTATCATCAAACATAGACAGTGGTACGCCGCCGAAGATCTTCTGATCAAGTAATGCATCGAGTATTTCCTTGGCCGGTTTGTCGGTTTCAACCAGGAATTCCTTGCAGAATTCCTGCTTAAACGCGGGTTTAATACCCTTCAACTTAGTTATGCGCTCATGTAAATAGTGGCTTTTCGAGAGACAGAGATTGCCAACGTCGATTATCCCCTGCTTGCCAAGTGCGCACAGATATATTAAAGCGCAAAGTGCCAGTAATGCTTCGTTAGTACAGATATTGGATGTCGCTTTTTCCCGGCGGATGTGCTGCTCGCGGGTCTGGAGAGTCAACACAAAACCCCTCTTGCCTTCGACATCCGTCGTCTCGCCAACTATTCTCCCTGGCATATAGCGCACAAAATCCTTTTTAGCCGCAAAGATACCAAGCAGCGGGCCGCCAAAACTCAGAGGAACACCCAGCGCTTGACCTTCTCCTACGGCAATATCTGCCTTATATTCTCCGGGTGGCTTTACCACCCCCAGAGAAATAGGATCAACAACCGCAATAAATAAAGCTTCTTTTGCGTGCACGATCTTTTCGATTTCGCCCATGGATTCAAGACACCCGTAGAAATTCGGCTGCTGAACACAAACACAACTAGTCTCATCATCTACCAGATCCGCGAGCGCGATTATGTCTGTCAAGCCATCCTTAGACGGACATTGGACTATTTCCACGCCACATTCGTGAGTGTAGGTCCTGGTGATTTTCTGGTAGAAAGGATGGATCAGATCAGAGAGTATTACTTTGCTTCTCCCTTTGATCGTATTTGCCATGTGGCATGCTTCGGCAAGCGCGGAACCGCCATCGTACATCGATGCATTGGATACTTCCATGCCCGTCAGTTCACAAATCACACTCTGGTATTCAAAAATGGACTGCAGAGTACCCTGTGATACTTCGGCTTGATAGGGTGTGTAGGCTGTGTAGAACTCGCTGCGCGAAATCAGACTGTCAATGATAGCAGGAATATAATGGTCATAGACCCCCGCACCCAGAAAAGACAGATATTGATCAGTGTTATAGTTCTTACCGGCAAGTTCGCCCAAGATTCTTCTGACCTCGTTTTCACTGACCGCGCCAGGAATTGAAATCTCACCATGATACTGCAATGCCTCAGGAACGATCTGGTCGATCAATTCCTCGAACGAAGAAACACCGATTCTGGCAAGCATCTCCTTTTCATCTTGTGGTGTCAGGGGCAAGTAGTGCATTAGTGTTTCTCTATCAATTCCTTATACTGATCAGGCGAAAGAAGACCATCCACCTCTCTGGGATCCTCGATCTTAATCTTGTATAGCCAACCTTCACCATATGGATCTTTGTTGATCAGTGCAGGATCTGAAGTGACCTTGTCGTTGACTGCCGTGACCTCACCGCTCAAACCAGCATACAGATCACTGACCGCCTTCACCGCTTCGATCGTCCCGACTGCTTCGCCCGCCTTCACTTTCTTGCCAACTGCCGGCAGTTCAACCATGACTATATCAGATAACTCAGATTGAGCGTAATCTGACAGCCCTTCTGTCGCTATTTCTCCTTCAATTTTCATCCACTCATGTTCTTTGGTATATTTGACACCATCAATTATGTTAGCCATTTTAGCTCCTTTCACTCGGCCGCAGGCCGAGAGTAAATCCAGACAGATATATACGAATGTAAGTGGATATATGTTTATCAATAAAAGTAATCATAAAATATCATTTTCGGGTTCCATACTTATAGAATGGTCCCTTTATGATCTCCACCTCAATCGGTTCCTTACCCATAACCTTCAGTTTATTATCAACAGCCGCATGGACTGAATTGACATACCCCATGCCGATTCCCTTTTCGAGTGACGGAGAAAATGTCCCAGATGTCACAAAACCGACCTTTTCATCACCAGCATGAATCTCTTGATGGTGACGCGGGATTCCTTTGGTCAGGGACTCAAACCCAACCAATTTGCGTTGCACGCCGCGTTTCTTGACTTCAACCAGAACGTCTTTGCCGATAAATTCCTCTTTGTCGAGTTTCACCACCCAACCAAGACCGGCTTCCAGGGGATTGGTGGTCTTGTCAATATCGTTCCCATACAGACAGTATCTCATTTCGAAACGCAATGTATCCCTTGCCCCCAATCCGATCGGCTTCAAATCGAATTCCTTCCCTGCACTGAAAACCAAGTCCCATACATCAGCTGCGTACTGCGCATCGAGATAGAGTTCAAAACCATCCTCGCCAGTGTAACCAGTACGCGAAAGGATCACCGGCATACCACTCATATCTGTCTCAGTAGCCCAGTAAAAAGCCAGGGTTGACAGATCAAAATCAAATAATTTCTGCATGAGCGGCTCTGCTTTCGGACCCTGAACAGCCAATTGCCCGATCTTATCGCTGATGTTTTTAATGTCCACGTCGTATTTCTTGTTCTCCATGATCCAGGCAAAATCCTTATCCGTATTGGATGCGTTAACAACAAGCAGAACTTTGTCTTTCAGGTTATATACCAACAAGTCATCGACAATCCCTGCGTCAGGGTAGAGCATTGTCGTATATAGTACCTGGTTGAGTGCTAGCTTTGAAGCATCATTAGTAATCATATGGTTGACGAACTTGATCCTGTCGTTACCCGTGATCTCAACTTCGCCCATATGAGAAACGTCGAAAACACCTACCGACTTGCGCACGGTTTTATGCTCGGGAATAATGCCCTCAAATTGCACGGGCATAAAAAATCCCGCAAATTCAACTATTTTCGCTTTTTGTTGGACGATTTTGTCGTAAAATGGGGTCTTTTTTGCCATGCTTGATTATATACAGAAACACGATGCCGTCAATGCTCCGCACCATGGTCTACACTTTCGGTTCGATTCCTCTCCCTGCGCTCGAGCCATCGGTTTCGGTTGCGAAATGCGATTCGGTTTCGTTCTACGGATTCGATTTTCGACTTTCGATAACCGACCAACGCCAAACGGTCTTTGTCAAGCATCTTAACCTTGACCTATCGTCTATTATCGGTATTTGCGAGAGTCAACGAGCTAAGATTGTTGTCTTCTTAGCTCTTGTGATATCACTATGGATCTGATATTCAAGGTATACAATATACATCCCGATCGGGATTTGACCTCGGGAGGTTCTGCCATCCCAATATAAAGTACCCTGTTCCTCGACCCATGTTTCATTCCTGCAAATATCATGTATCCTGATCCCCCGCGAATCGAAAATTGAAATCGTCAGCTTACCACCCGCCTCAGGCAGCCGATAATCGATCTGCAGCCGGTCGTTTATACCATCATTGTTGGGTGAGAAAACCGCGGGAGAAAGAGCAAGTTCGCCAAGCTCACCGATGACCATCAGGGTTTTGAATGCCAGATTATTAGTAGTATCCACATCCTCGGGAAAATCAACTAAGAAACCAAGATAATGAGTACCTTGTGCAGGATGCTGATAGATATAGAGCATTGAAACACTATCCAAGGAATGAATCATCATGCCATCAAGTACGACAATCAGCTCACCAGCGTTCATGACACTATCCTGGTTTGCATCATCAAAGATCAGCAGTTCATATTCCTCGGTTTCTCCCAGACCAAGGTTTTCTACAACCACCCGAATATGCACATCCTCCCCCGGTTTGGCGATGGCAGGTGAGAAGTAAATCAAATGTGAATCAACTGCCAGATCGAAAGCGTTTGATACACTATTCGCACGCCCTGGTGTGCAACCAGACGTATCAATTGAAGCGTGCCAATTTGAAGCATTATCAGGCAATACAAAGTCGATCATTTCCCACGAAATGCCATCACCCGGATCAGAGGGAAAGTAGTCAAAAGAATCATAAGGGGTACCAAAGGATGAAGTGCAAGCTTCAACATTCGAGAAACACAACAACGGATCATTAGCGGCAAGACCGTCACCGATAGTTGTTTCGTCAGTTGTAAGAATCAATACTGAATCAGGTATATCATAAGGTTGCCAGTAGCCGCCAACGGTGTCGGTCATGCAGTATTCCCTGTCGAGTATCAATCCATATGTATTAGGATAAATTATGGTAGAGTGCGTTCTGACCGCAGGATATTTGATCAAGATCGAATCGTTTGTCCATGGACATATTAGGTCAGGCGGGGCATCGAAATCGTAGATAAAGTATGTAGATAAATCCAACGTATCTGAGCTTTGATTGTAGATCTCGACATATTCGTTTCTGTCGCCGGGACTACCTGCGCCAGAATCCGAACCTTTTACATTGGACATTACTTCGGTGATAATGATAGGGGATTCAGCGAGAAACACAAATACAAACGCCAGCACGTTTCATTATATGATGAAGGGAAGGGATGTCAACCACTTCTTGAAGATCGTATGACGTTGGACGGTTTCGAAAAGCGATTCGTTGATCGGTTGTCGAAAGTCGAAAACCTTACTCGTAGATCCTCGTAGATCGTAACTCGTACTCGTGAATACCAACCTTCCCGCGTTGTCATTGCGAGGATTCCCTTTTCCTTATGCCTATTATATATCGAAGGGAAATGAAGCAAACTCACGGATTAACAGCTCTGCCTATCAGTTTCTCCTTCTCCGCCCTGGGAAGCTCTCTAATGTGCAACTCTCGTCTCATGGCTGATTTGATGTCTCCTGTTTCTTCAAAGTATATCAGGCGTACCGGCAACCTTCCCCTAGTATAGCGTGAACCACGGCCACTATTGTGTTGTGCTAGCCTTTTTTGGAGATCTTTGGTAACACCGGTGTAGAGAGTGCTATCTGCACATTGCAGGATATAGACGTAGTATTTCATTGAGGTTGGGATTAGTGTCCATTCACTTCGTTACGGGACACTCAAATTTCCAACCAAATCAGAGATTTGGGGAAATTTGATGGAGGCGGCGGGAATCGAACCCGCGTCCGAGACACTTCCATGTAGAGGTCTACATACTTAGTCTCTCTATGAGTCTCCTCTTGCGTCACCAAGAGACAGGTCTGCAAGAGACAGCCTTTTCAGAAAACCGATCAAACCCAAAGGCAGGAATTGATCAGTTTCAGCCCTATATGACACCGATCCCTAAGCTGGGCTGGCCACCCAGGGCGGCGTAGCCGCATTATTATGCAGCTAGAGCGTATCCGTTTTCAGGATGTTTTTTCTTTCCGGTCGGATTAACGAGGTCACCAGAACCCTCGGTATGCCCTCAGTCATTTCATCTGCCCCGTCGAAACCGATCGCCCCCTACATTTATTATACGAGTTGATGTCGATTTGTCAATAGCACAGGCGAATTCTCTGTGACTAGGCAGCAATCCAAGCTCTTCTATTGTTTTGACATTAGATACTTGTATTTGTTTAGGATTTCCTTTGGGACATATGTTCGTAGCCCAAAGGCTGGATAGGCCGCTCGCGGCCGCCAGACTTAATGTACAATCCCCTTCCCCTTGTGACCCAGCCAATTTTAAAGATCTTAACCCGCGCTATCTTAGGCAATTTATGCGCGGTAAACAGCAATTCAAAATCCTCGCCTGAAGAAAGGATGAATTGGGTCGGATCAAAGCTTTTATGCGCACAGAGCTTGCCGACTTCTGCATGTATTGGTATATGTGCGGCATCGATCACGATCTTCATACCGCTTTCTTCAGCAAGATGGAAGGCATCGGTCGATAACCCGTCCGATGTGTCAATGCAGGACGTAGCGTATTTTCCGATCGCATAGGCTTCATTGATCCTCGGCTCAGGATACAGATGCTGTTTGATCGCATCGGGATATTCGCTTACGGGAAGCTTACTTTGAAGCGCAATACGCCCGGCCTCAGCCAGACCGAGGAAATTTGTGACATACAGTGAATCGCCCGCCACAGCGCCTGACCGGAAAAGAGGTTTGTTCGCACGTCCGATCACCGTTATGGTGATTCCAAAACTCGGGCTCTTTACAATATCGCCACCCGATAGGTCGCACCTGTACTTCTTGAGAACTTCGTCAAAGCCATCATAGAGTTCGCGGATGCCCTTCATACCGATTTTCCTCGCCAGAGCCAGGGAAACCAAGGCTGTAATCGGCGCCGCACCCATTGCCGCGAGATCAGAAAGGCTTGCGGCCATTGTGTGATAACCAAGCGTGTAAAATGAAAAATACCTCAGGTCAAAGTGCGTTCCTTCAAAAAAAGAATCGGTCGAAACCACATACCCATCGCGAAAAACCATCGCGTCATCGCCGATTCCCTTAAGCACCTCGCTTCGCCTCCTCGGAAACCTCTTTCGAATATAACGAATCACCCCCAACTCCCCCTGATTCTCCTGTATTTTTCTCATGGCTTTAGGCAGTCTTTCTGTTTGCTGAATTTGAATTTTGATATTCGGATTTGTTTAGTATCTCGTGCTTCGTATTTCGTATTTTCCCGTCTATACGTGAAACTCAAGTATATCTCCATCCGAAAGAACATGGTTCTTTTCCACCCGTTGCCCCTGATATTCTGAATCACTCCAGAGACGCGCAAACTTCAATTTTTCCCTGAAATCCTTGTGAATGTGTTCGGCAGCATCTATTACTGTTGTCCCCTGTTTGAGCACCACGGGATCCTTCTTGCTAATGGGGTGGCCAATCTTTTTTGTGTAGACACGGATAATACCCAGAGCAGCATAGATCTGCTTTCTGAGTTGATCTATGCCGGTGCCCGTTTCTGAGGAGATCTTGATAATCGGGAATTTACTTTTTTGCGCGGCAATGAATGCATTGACGACTTCTTGCCTGCCGATGTCGACTTTGTTGACCACCACGATGGCGCGTTTCTGATCCCCAATCTCGGATCTGCTTATGAATATGTTACGTGCATTTAATGCATCCTGCATGTTTTTGAAATCACCACTGATATCCACCTGCGCGTCCAGAACGACCAACAAGATATCACCGTTGCGGTACAAGCCAAAAAGCCAAGCTGCTGCCTCTTCATAAAGGGGTGGGGTGTCCACGATCTGAATCTTTATATCTTCATACTCCATCATGCCAACCTGAGGTAGATTGGTCGTAAATGGATAAAGCGCGACTTCGACGTGAGCATTGGTCAGCGTATTCAAGAGCGATGATTTGCCGGAATTAGGTAAACCCACCAGCACAACCTGTCCTGCGCCTTGTTTCTCAACCTGATACCATGCACCACCCGTGCCTCCGGATTTCTTCTGTTTGCTGATCGTGTCCTTTAATTTAGACATTTTCGTTTTTAGATCGGCCTGAAGCTTCTCCGTACCCTTGTGCTTCGGAATGATCGCCAATAATTCCTGCAGATAGGTAAGCTTTTCCCGTAAATCCTTGGCTTCACGGTATTTTTTCTCTACATCGAAATATTGAGGTGGGAGATTCGCCGGCATCCTATACCTTTAGGCTCTCAAACATCTTGCACATATCATGATCGTTGTTGAAGACAGTGCGAAGCATCGCAATCTGTAATCATCGTAATCAATTCTTCCATCACTGTAATCGAACAATGCGAAGCATTGTTAAGAGAGCCCGTGTATCCTGCCCATTTCATCCACATCAATTCTTGCGGCGTTCGGTACTTTAGGAAGACCCGGCATGAGCATAACATCTCCAGCAAGCGGTACTAAAAAACCGGCGCCGGCTGAGATATTTACACCTGTAATCGTAATCTTGAAGTTCTCAGGCCGACCGTGCAGTCTGGGATCATCAGACAGCGAGCTGTTTGTCTTAGCAATGCACACCGGCAGCGCACTGAAACCAAACTTGTCGACCCTTCTTATGTCTCTTTCCGCTCTTGTTGTATAATTAACACCTTCGGCACCGTATATTTCACGAGCGACCGTTTCTATCTTCTTCTCAACTGGTTCATTGAGCTCATAGATAGGTTTCATCCTGGATTCCTCGGTGTGAGTTATCTCATCGATGACCTTCGCGAGCTCCAGTGCGCCATCTGCGCCATCAGTGAATACATGCGCCTCAGCCACATGAGTCTTTTGATCCTGACAGTAATTTCTGATTGCCTTTATCTCTATCTCGGTATCACCAGCAAAGACATTTATTGCCACCACCGTGGGCAAGCCGAATTTTCTCATGTTCTCAATATGCTTACCCAGATTTGCCAGACCCTTCATGAGCTGCTCCAGGGTTCCGGCGTTGACATCTTTTTCTGGAGCACCGCCGTGGAGTTTTAATGCCCTGACCGTCGCAACTACGACTGCTACATCGACTTTGAGATCACCGACTCGGGTAACGATATCGATAAATTTCTCACCGCCCAGATCTGAACCGAAGCCGGCCTCGACAACGGTATACTCGCACAACCTTTGTGCGAGTTTCATAGAGACGATACTACATGTACCGTGTGCGATATTCGCAAACGGACCGCAGTGAATAAACGCGGGGGTATTGTCTATAGTCTGCGCGATATTGGGCATCATTGCCTGCGTCAATAGCGCAGCCATCGCACCATCTACACCAAGGTCCCTGGCAAATACCGGATCCCGGTTCATGTTCGATGCGACCAGGATATTTCCCAGCCGCTTCTTGAGTTCGACATACGAACTGGACAACGCCATGATCGCCATTACTTCGCTTGCCGTTGTAATAATAAAACTGTCTTCCCTCGCCGGTCCGTTAGCCCTGCCGCCGAGCCCAATAACGATCCGGCGCAGACTACGGTCGTTCATGTCGATCGCCCTGGTTAAATATATCTCGCGTTCGTCGATATCTAACTCGTTGCCGAAATGGATATGATTATCAAGCACTGTTGCCAGCAGATTATGGGCGGCGCCGACTGCATGAATATCGCCCGTAAAGTGAAGGTTTATCTCCTCCATGGGCACGACCTGCGCATAACCTCCGCCCGCCGCACCACCCTTGATCCCGAATACCGGACCAAGCGACGGCTCACGAAGCGTGACAATTGATTTCTTGCCCATTTTATTCAGACCCATGCTCAGACCGATGGCGACAGTTGTCTTACCCTCTCCGTACGGAGTGGGCGTCATCGCGGTGACAAGCACAAGCTTGCCTAATGGATTGCGTTCTATCTTCTTGAACACTTCAAAACATATCTTAGCCTTGTACTTGCCGTAAGGGAAAACGCAATCCTCATGGATGTTGAATCCCACGGTCAAATCCATGATCGGCATCAATTTTGTTTCCTGGGCAATTTCGATATCATTCTTCATATGATTTCATCTCCTGATAAACACCTGTCTGCGTTCAAAGACACAGCTCTGCTGTAAGAGTATAACTCATTTGCCTGCCGTGTCAATTGCTCTCACGGCGATAACAGACAGATTACGAAGATATACTGGCGATTACCATCGTCGTGACCTTATATATAGTAATTTAAATGAAGGTTTCTGCTTCCTTTCAGAGACCTTGCAATCGTGGGCAGAAATGAATAGAATAAAACATGTTATACAAGAACGCGGGCGTGGACATAGATGCCCTGAACCTCATCAGAAAAGGCATCGGTAAACACGTTAAGAAGACATTCAGCCATGGTACGCGTTCTGAATTCGGCCTCTTCGGCGGCCTGTATGCGCTCAAATCAGACATTTTAATAAGCAGCTGCGACAGCGTCGGTACTAAGATACTTATTGCATGTGCCACTGGCATTCATAATACGGTTGGCGCAGACCTTGTGAACCATTGCGTGAATGACATCCTGACAACCGGCGCCCTGCCAATGTTCTTCCTCGATTATATCGGATTTTCAAGAATAAAGGGCCAGTTCCTGGTCGACCTCATCAGCGGATTGGCAAAAGCCTGTAGTAGAGAAAAAATGGTGTTAGCGGGCGGCGAGACCGCCCAGCTGACACGATTCTATCCGGACGGCGTGTATGATCTGGTGGGTTTCATTGTCGGCATAGTCAGCAAGAAGGACTACATCGACCCCATCAAACGCATTAAGCCAGGGCATATCATACTTGGTTTAAAATCATCAGGATTACACACGAACGGTTATTCTCTTGCCCGCCGCGTACTCTTACGAAAGTATCGTCTGTCTTCGTACGTTCCGGAATTGAGATGTACTCTCGCCCAGGAATTGCTCAAAATACACCGTTCGTATCGCAGAGAGCTCCAGCCAAGGCTCAAGTACGTAGAAGGACTCGCACACATTACGGGCGGTGGTTTTTATGATAACCTGAAGCGCATCCTGCCGCCGAAATGCTCGGCCATCATCCGCAAGAACACGTGGCGACCTTTGCCCGTATTCAGGTTGGTACAAAAGCTGGGCAGCGTGCCTGAAGAAGAGATGTACAGGGTCTTCAACATGGGCATCGGCATGTGTGCGATCATCGATAAAAAACACTTGAGATATTTCAAACCCATCCGCCCAAGTATCATCGGTGAGATCACAAAAGATGATTTTGGCGTTCGTTTAGAATAGGATTGTACACTGGTCAGTAGTTGCTGATATAGCGTAGCAGCTACTAGTCTGTCATTGAATATTTAACAGCACCCCTGATGATAACACTCTTAACCCGTCCTCTCAACTCTTTAGCCAACAGAGGCGTGTTTTTGGAACGTGATCTTATTTTGTCTACACTAACCTTCCACTTCCTGTCAGGCCCGATCATCGCGATATTTGCTACTGCCCCCACACTTATCTGCCCGGTTTTCACACCGATCGCTCTTGCTGGATTGACCGTCATCTTAGCAATAACATCCAGCCAGCTCATTTTTTGCTTGTTGATGAGCTCCATAGTGACCAAAGACACGGCGGTTTCAAGACCGATCATGCCATAAGGTGCGTTGGCAAATTCCAGTTCCTTCTCGGCCTGGCAATGAGGTGCATGGTCGGTCGCGATACAATCAATTGTCCCGTCCTTCAATCCCTCAATGATTGCCTGCCGGTCGTCCTCACTCCTTATCGGCGGGTTCACTTTGTAATTTGTATCGAATGACTCCAGGACCCCATCATTGAAGTAGAAATAATGCGGGCAAGTTTCACAAGTTACGCGCACACCATCTTTTTTCGCCTTCCTGATCAAATTAACCGCACCTTCTGTTGAAATATGGCAGAAGTGCAGACGGGCTCCGGTGAACCGGGCAAGCATAATATCCCGGGCAACGATCAGTTCTTCTGCAATGGCTGGTGATCCCTTCAAGCCGAGCCGTGTTGAGACAAGGCCTTCATTCATTAAACCATCCTGGGCAAGACTCTTGTCCAGAGGATGCTCGAATATCGGCACATCAAAAACCCGTGAGTATTCAAGGGCATGACGGAACACATTGTTATCAGCAACCGTATCGCCATCATCACTAAAACCTTTGACTCCAGCACGCAGCAGTTCACCGAACTCGGTAAGCTCTTTACCTGCGCGCCCCTTGGTTATGGAGCCAATGGGAAAAACATCGCACAGACCGACCCTTGCTGCTTCTTTATATATGTAGTTGACGATACCATCATTGTCGATGACCGGGTCTGTATTGGGCATGCAGCAAATGCTGGTGAAACCACCGGCGATCGCTGCATTACTACCGGTTGCGATCGTCTCTTCATCGGGCCGTCCCGGATCGCGCAAATGACAATGTAGATCGATCAAACCAGGGACGACGATGAGATCGCGTGCATTGATCACGCGCGATTTACGGTCGGCAACCGATTTCTCGATCCTTGCGATCTTACGCTCCCTGATCAATATGTCGCGTTTGGCGTCAAGGTTTGATGCCGGGTCGATTACCCGTGCACCCTTGACCAGTATGCTACTCAATTTTGCCTCCTGCGTGGATGAACAAAACGGCCATCCGCAGCGCCACGCCATTCTTGACCTGCTCAAGGATCAAAGACCTCTCGCCATCAGCAACATCCGGGTCGATCTCAACGCCCCGGTTCGTCGGTCCGGGATGCATTATCATACTTTTGGGCTTCATACGCTTTACTCTTTCTCTGGTCAGACCATAGAGTGTGCGGTACTCGCGCACCGAAGGAAACAAACCGCCTTGCTGACGCTCTAATTGAATGCGCAATGCCATGATTACGTCAAAATCCCTTATCACCTCATCGAGATTATAGAAAACATCAACACCCATGCTTTTCATTTCTACGGGGATAAATGTCGGCGGTGCGCAAATTGCGACCCTTGCGCCAAGAGTCTTCAGGCCGAAAATGTTGGACCTTGCGACGCGTGAATGGCTGATGTCGCCGATGATCAGCACGTTCAGCTTCTTGAAACTGCCGAAATGCCGGCGCATGGTCATAAGGTCAAGTAGTGCCTGCGTTGGGTGCTCATGGCCGCCGTCTCCGGCATTGACAACGAACGCATCAAGATGTTCGCCCAGGAATTTTGCGGCGCCGGGGGCCGAGTGCCTAACGACAACACCGTCCACTTTCATCGCCTCAATATTGCGTGCCGTATCCAGCAATGTTTCGCCTTTCTTCACACTCGATGTCGCCTGGGAAAAATTCACGACATCCGCGGACAGTCGCTTGGCCGCAATGCTGAAAGATATCTGGGTGCGCGTCGAAGCCTCAAAGAAAAGCGTCAGGATCGTTTTACCGCGTAGTGAAGGGACAATTGGGATTGGGCGGGCCAACACTTCGAGAAAATTGTCAGCCAGATCAAGATACTGATTTATTTCATCTACGCTCAGGTTTTCTATTCCTACAAGATCCTTTTTAGGATTTCTAGGATTCATCTTCCTTGGGATTATCAATGGTGAGTTGCTTCACCTTCTGTTTGGGTGAACCTTGAAGTTTTATGCGCGACCGGTGGCTCTTTGGTTTTTCCTCTTTTGCCTTACGGCCCTTCTCATAGTGTAATAGAACGCAGTCCTCGCCGTCCAGCTCTTTGATGTGCACGTCAACGATCTCATCGCGCGCCGCCGGGACTTTCTTACCAACAAAATCTGCCTGAATGGGCAGTTCCCGGTGCCCGCGGTCGATCAATACTGCCAGCTGAATTGCTCTGGGCCGTCCGAAATCAAGAATTTCCTCGATCGCAGCGCGTATTGTCCGTCCCGTGTAAAGAACGTCATCCACAAGGACGATCGTCCTTTTATTCACGTCGAAATTGATGTCAGTACCCTCAATGATCGGTGCCTCGGATACCAACTGCAGGTCATCGCGGTACAAAGTGATGTCCAGCGCGCCGAGAGGCAGTTTGAGACCCTCGTTTGTCTTTATCTTGTCCGCGATTCTGCGCGCGATAAAATCACCGCGCCGTTTGATACCAATGAGTGCTAGATTTTTTATGCCCTTGTTGTGTTCAATGATTTCATGTACAATGCGAACCAGCGCCCTCCTGATGTCTGATTCATCCATTATCTTTTTCACTAAACTTTAGTATACTCAGAAATCCACGATAGTCAATGGGCGTGAGACGCGCTTCACGCGGGACGCTAGACGCCAAACACAGTACGCTCGACGCACCCTCTCAAAGGGGATACCAGATAATCAGGGCATCAGGAAGCAGGATACCAGGGCATCAGCAGACCAGGCAACGACAAGGCGCTTTGCGACCTGATATCCTGATAATCTAGTATGCTGCCCGCTGATTTCCTGATGTCCTGATATGCTGCAACAACGGATGACTAAATGACTTAATGGCTATGATTGATCACCGTAATCTATCTGTTATCGCCGTAATCATCGCCGAAGGCGTTGACACCCGCAACTGCCTGGTTAGAATTACCCATGCGCCAAAGGAAAGGTCTCATCGGCTACCTTTTCATACTTCCGGCGCTCGCCGTTATATTGATATTTCGCTTTTATCCCATTTTACAGGCGATAAGAATGAGTTTCTACAAGTGGGGCATTGCCGGCCCCCTATATACAGTCGGATTCAGAAACTTCAATCGGTTATTCATCGACCCCAAGTTCTACCAATCACTCGGTAACACGTTCTGGTATGTTATTTTCGTAGTACCGCTGACCATATTTCTCTCCATATTCTTTGCCCAGCTGCTAAACCAGAAGATACGCGGCCGCGGCGCATACCGCACGATCTACTACCTTCCGGTGGTAACTTCAATCGTGGCTATCTCGGTTGTGTGGAAATGGATCCTTAATCCTGACCGCGGGATCCTGAATGCTATATTCGGCATTTTCGGCATCGAGGGGTTGAAATGGCTGAACGATGCGCGCGGTGTGTTCGAGATCATCCTTGCACCTGTGAACATAGAGCCCTCGGGCTTTCTTGCCGGGCCATCGATAGCCCTGCTCGCATTGATCATCATGGCGGTGTGGCACAATATCGGCTATTGCGTCATCATTGCGCTGGCCGGTCTACAGAATGTGCCTGAGCAGTATTACGATGCAGCCAAGATAGATGGCGCTGGTAGCTGGAGAATCTTCAGGCATGTGACCCTGCCCATTATTTCACCGACGGTCTTTTATCTTGTGATCACGCAATCGATCTTTGCCTTCAACACGTTCACCCCTGTTTACGTAATGACCCAACCGCCCGGCGGGCCTTTGGGCACGACAAAACTAGTAGTATTCTATCTATACGAACAAGCCTTCAGGCTCTGGAACTTGGGTTATGCAAATGCAATTGCTTTCGTCGTTTTTATCATTATATTCTTGCTCACTCAATTTCAAAAGAGATTCATCGAGCGACGGGTACACTATGAGTAGGAAATTCACGGTGCACATATTGCTTGCCTTTGGCGCGCTCTGGATGCTCTTACCGTTCTTCTGGATGATCGCCACGTCGTTGAAAAGCCAGATGGAGGCTTTGAGATTTCCACCCACCCTATTCCCCCAGGCACTCATGTTCGTAAACTACCTCGAAGCCTTCAGACAGGTTGATTTCTCCCGGTATTTCCTGAACACGATCATAATGACGTTCGGCACTACTCTTCTGGTTTTCGTCACATCAACCCTTGCTGCATATGCCTTTGCCCGACTAAGATTCTGGGGGCGTGACCAGCTATTCATTGTCTTTCTCGCAATGATGATGGTTCCGGTACCAGTTTACCTGGCACCTTCGTACGTCATACTGAGCAGGTTTGGCTGGATCGATACGTTCCTTGCATTGATCATACCCTGGAGTGTGAATGTTTTCTCTATTTTCCTGTTGCGGCAACACTTCAAGACGATTCCCCAGGACCTCTTCGATGCCGCCAAGGTGGATGGTTTGAATCACTTTCAAGTGATCACACGCATAGTTGTCCCGCTGTCCAAGGCAGTACTCATTACAGTTGGCATTTTCCAGATCGTATCAAACTGGAATGCGTTTATGTGGCCACTGATCGTAACGCATTCTGACTCAATGCGCACAGTACAAACTGGACTTGCCTACTTTGCCCAAGCAGAATCGACCAACTACGCGCTGCTTTGTGCGGCCTCAACATTCATAACTGCACCCCTAATCATCATGTATTTCTTCGTCCAGAGGCAGATCATGGAATCCTATACCCGCACCGGCATCAAAGAGTGAAGAACGCTTACCCAAAAATCGCTTTGAAGCAAGGGACGCACGTTCTCGAAGAAAACGCCGAAGTAGAGTGGTATTCGGGTCGTGAAGTATACACACACCCCAGACGGATTAAGATCAACGGCGTGTGGGAAGATGTATTTCAACATGAAAAGATCGTAAGAGAAAATGGGCAGCAGCAAAGAGAAACCGTTTTTTGCTGTCATATCGGGGATAATCGAATTGTTGAGGTCATAATATCGTAAACAACTGCGCAATTTTGGCCGGGCGTAAATCGCAAACGCGAAGCTATTTTGCTCATAGCAGAGCTTGACAAAACTCTCTGCATTATATATAATAAGAACAGATATAGGCAAAAGGAGGTTCTATGAAACACCCGTTAAACATATGTGTTGTGTTGCTGTGTATCATATCGGTGGCAGTGGCTACAGTGAACCCAAATTCACGCATCGATAATGATAGCAGACGACCGAATGCTAAGCCTAACTACAATCTACAAAATGAGTATCGTCCGGCTCAGCGTCAGAATGAAGTGCTCTTTGTGGAAGATAAAGGTGGAACTTTCGGTCCTCCCGTATCACCTGACCCGGTGTGGAACGGTATCCTCACCGATTTGCTGGGTGCAGGCAACTATGGCTGGTTCACGCTTAACACGGATACAACCGGTCCCGACCTTGCAACTTTGCAGACCTACGATCTGGTAATCTGGAACACTTATGATTACTGGTTCAGTCCTCCTGCAGCGCTGACTGACGACGACCAGGTAAATCTAGGTAATTATCTTACAGGCGGTGGAAAGGTTTGGTTGATCGGACAAGACCTTTTGTGGAGCGGCGTGCCAACGGCATGGATGGATACGTACTTCCATCTCTCTGATGCGATTCAGGATTACAATGCATATGTCGAATCGACGCATGTTCAAGGTCTAGCCGAGATCAGCGGTTTTACGATGACAGTAATTCCTGACTACGAATCGAACGACTTCTTCAGCGACGAATTATTTCCGGACACGACATGGGCCTGCCACGGAGTATTCGAAGATACGGACAGCAACAAAGTAGTAGGCATTTTCTACCCCGGATTCGGTGACTGGCAGAGTTCATTCTGGTCAATGGATCTGAGAGATTCCACTCTCTCTGATTACTGGACAGAGGTACTAGGTATGGCCGGTGGTATGCTCACTGCTTTTGGCATCACCGGCATCAATGAAATTCCACTCAAGGATCCGGCCAGACCTCTACAGCTCAACATCAGCCCTGCTCCTTTTGTACGCACAACAACCATCAATTTCGATGTTTCCAATCCGACATATGTATCCTTGAAGATATACAACAAAACAGGACAATACGTCGCAACGCTGATGGACAGCCATCAAAATGCTGGTTCCTATCACGTCACCTGGGACCGTAAAGATGCAAGGGGCATCGAAGTATCCAACGGCGTCTATTTTGTCCGACTAACATGCGGTAATGTCGCTTCAACCGCGAATATTGTCGTCACGAAGTGATAATTGCTTCTAATTAGAAAAACGGGGCCAACCAGGCCCCGTTTTTTTTCGTGAAATTGCTTTAGTTGTCTTCTCAGTTACGCAGTTACGCTTGACAAAATAGCATTTTCTATGTAATGTAGGTTGCAGCACAACGATAACGTATATGAAGTGCCACTTCACAAGCCTTTCCGTAATCTGCTTAACAGCATCACTTCCTACACATGCAGCCTATGGTCAAACCAATAGCGTCCTCTTCGTTGAAGACCCTGCTGGCTACGGCACGGCGACGCATCCGGATTCACTCTGGCATACTCTTCTCACCAACTTCTATGGCCCGGGCAACTTCGGGTGGTTTGGCCCAACAACAGACAAATACGAGAATGGTCCCGACCTACAAACTATGCAGAACTATGACCTGGTAATCTGGAATAACTATGATCATTATGGACAGCCTTTACCCCTATCGCCTACCCTAACCGCTGCGGATCAAACGAATATTACTGACTATATTAACTCAGGTGGCAAATTCTGGCTCATAGCGCAAGATGCTCTCTACAGCGGAGTGCCCTTGGCGTTTTTCCAGAATAACTTCCATCTTGAAAACTATTCACCCAATGTCACCGGCGTTGTTTCCACTCATCTACAGGGTTTGGCCGAAGCAGCCGGCCCAGAATTCCTCGTCACGGCTGATTATGTAACCACAATTGTCTTCTACCATGACGACCTGATACCTGAAATAGATGCGCATCATATTCTCAAGGATACTGATTTCAATTTCTACCCGGGAATAGTGCGTAGCGATTCGACTACGTCCTTCTGGACTATCGATGGCCGAAGACCGGTTCTTGCCAGTACATGGGAGCAGTTGGTCAGTGACATGCTCGGTATTTTTGGGGTTTTACCTGGAGTCATGGAGCACACCATGCCGCAACCGAATTACTCAATCAGATGTGATGCATCACCAACCATATACAGGTACCATACAGAGATTTCTTGTGCAATACCAGCACCAGGCCATGTTCGACTCGATATATTCAACACTATAGGCGAGTATGTTATGACGCTCCTTGATGGACACCAATATCAGACGACCAGAACTGTGATATGGCCTCCACGAAATGAGCCCAGCAGGGACTTTGCAGCCGGCGTTTATTTCTTGCGGCTGAGCTATGAAGGAAATATGATTACAGTTAAAGTAGTCCGCATCGACTAGTCACTGCAAAACCGAAACTTCGAGCTACTCAATTTTCAAAACCGTTGAACCCGACACGTTGGAATTCTTGATATTGAGCAGTGCTTCGTTGGCCTCTTCCAACTTGTATACATTTGTCTCGGTTTTTATCTTGAACTCCGATGCAGCTTCGAGAAAAGAGCGCACATTCTTGCGTGTCGTGTGCGCGATCGAAGTTAGACATTTCTCAGGATAGATCAGCGAATATTCGAATCCAGGCAGAGGTGTGGTGTATATACCAGCCGAAACTATCCTTCCGCCTTTATCCAGTTTTTTTAAGGATTTCACCAACAATTCGCCGCTAGGTGCAAAGACAATACCAGCATCTAGCAGCGTACCCATATCATCATCGATATGCCCGGCCCATTTCGCACCAAGTTTCATGGCAAGCTTCAATTCTTTTTCGGTTCTCGAAACCACATAAACATCAAACCCCTTATGTACAGCAACCTGAATGATGATATGAGCTGAAGAACCGAAACCAAAAAGGCCAAGCCTCCCGTGATCTTTTAGACCGGTTGCACTAAAGGCTTGATAACCGATGACTCCGGCGCACAAAAGCGGAGCAGCTTCAATGTCCGAGTAATTATCAGGCAGGCGGTATACGAAATCTTCTGGTGCTACAGTATATTCGGCAAATCCGCCATTCACATCATAACCCGTGAAAAGAGCATTTTCGCAGAGATTTTCCTGGCCGCGCAGACAATATCTGCACTTGCCGCATGTCTTATGCAACCAGGGTACGCCAACCCGCTCGCCAACCTGCCATTTTGTCGCCTTTTTTCCGGTCTTATCGATCGTTCCTACGATCTGATGGCCCGGGATCAAGGGCATCTTGTGTGCCGCCAGTTCGCCTTCGACAATGTGCAGATCTGTGCGACATGCGCCGCAAACATGTATTCTTATGCGTACCTCTCGCGCGGATGGTTCCGGGATCGGAACGTCCCTCAGTTTCAACGGTTTGGATTCGAGCATTTCCTGTTTGTCCAAGATAATCGCCTTCATGCAGGATTATAGCTAATTCTTCTCCTGCGTCAATTGACACCACCATATGTCACGGCGAGTACCGCACGACGGAGGCAATCACAAGAGAGTAACCGCAAATTCGAAATTCGAATATCGAAAACCCAACAGCTGATGCAAGATGCACGATACGTGATACTGGATACTTGATACATCATGAGAGAGTCGACATCAATAAGTTGGATTCTGAACGTACGGCATGTCGCGTCGGGCGTATAGCGTACTGCGTAGACCGTCCCGCGTGTACGACTCGCGCACCCGAATCCTCATCACTTTTATCCTCCCCCTTGATGGGGGAGGAAAGAGGTGGGGGGGAAAAATATCTATGAATCATTGATTACACCCTCCCCCAGCCCCTCCCGTCATAGGGAGGGGAAATATTGGGAAGATTGCTGATTCGTGCAATGAGTGTGATAGTGCATCAGGATACCAGGAAATCAGGGGGCAGGGTATGAGTGTACAGACGTATTGGAGTATAAGAGTATAAAAGTAGAAGAGTAGAAAAGCAGGGATCGTCTTGTTGTTACCTGGTCCTCTGATGTCCTGGTATCCTGCGTCCTGATGGTCTGATCATCTGGTAGCCTTCGTGAGGGATACGTCAAACGTCGTGCGTGACGATCTCAATAACGCACAACCTATCCCTGTCATAAAGCCACCACTGTTCGAGCAGAGTCGAGAACAAGAATGCAGTTACTTCTCGACTCAATCGACTTTGCCTCCTTCGCTCGAAGAGTAATTTCACGCACTCACCGTCATTGCGAGGAAACCGTCACACCCTCCCGCTAAAGCATACTTAAAAGACCTGAGCCCATAATAGACTTGACAGGCAAATAATATCATATATCATATATCATGCTTCTATATATTCTTCTCGGTTTCACAATAGGTCTCGAAGGCGGTTACTCTCTCCCTGCAGCCGGGTTCAAAGACATAAATACCGGTATGAATTTTTCCATTTTTGCGCTGCGCGATGTTGGCTTTGTCGATCTTACGCTCGGTGTCCAGGCCGCGTATTATACGGGTGATAACACGAGCTACCACTTCAGTACTACTGGTCTTCGGTTAGGCGTACAAAAGAGCAAATGGCGGATCTCACCGGTCCTTGCGATCGGCGGTTATTATGCCAACCGTAGTCTGAACGCAAGCAAAGAATCCGGTTTTACAGCTGCCTACTCGATCGGGGTCATTTTGAATTTCCGGATAGAACGTCTCTCCATATATCCAAAAATATACTATGAGGGCCTCACCGACATGAAGACGCATGCCGGTTTCATTGGATTGAACCTGGGGGTCGGCTATGAAATATAGGATCATGATTTTCGCGCTCTTGGTCATGTTCTGCGGGGATAACCATATCGTGCAGAGGGCAGCTGAGGATTACTTCCCTCTCCGTGCAGAATACTGGTGGCGCTACGCCAGCGAAGATGACACGATATACGTTGAAGTCGAGCCGACCGATACTCTACTACAAACAGAATGTTTTCCAGTCAGCTACAACGGCGTTGTACGTTATCTGGCAAAATCCGACGATGGTGTACTACAATACATCAAAAAGACGTACAACTATGCAGGCAATGACCATACGGTAATTGAAGATTTCATGATCAGGATCGAGTTACCGTTGACCAAAGACAATACATATCAATACGGGATATCCGATTCAATATACGTTGCCAACCAGTTGATAAAAGCATCATACGAGATTAACGGGATCGTCATTGATTATGCCTATGATTCTGATTATGGGGATATATATGAGGTCAATCTAACATCTATTGAATCCATGATAACTCCAGATACGGCCATTGTTGACACAATCGAGGTCACGGAATTCTATGCCCCGGGCGTCGGCATGGTCAGGTTCTTAGCCGGTACTAGTGAATACCGCCTCATCGAGCACAGTATTCCTTAAGATATTCAAGAAACTCTACAAAGCATTCGGTCCTCAGCATTGGTGGCCAGGCAAAACGCCTTTTGAGATCATGATCGGCGCGATACTGACCCAGAATACGAGCTGGCGTAATGTTAGCACAGCCATCGATAGAATAAGAACCGCTAATCTCCTCCACCCAAAGAAGATGCACGCAAACCAACGGAGAATACCGGCATTGATAAAAACATCAGGCTTCTACAGAACGAAATCACGATACGTTCAAGCTTTTCTCGATTATTATGTGAGCAAATATGACGGAAACATTAAGAGGATGCGCGCCAAGAGGACCCAGGTCCTACGAAAGGAGCTGCTTGCCATACCCGGCATCGGACCGGAAACGGCAGATGCGATACTCCTCTACGCACTCAAACGCCGCACCTTCGTGGTCGATAAATATACGCGCAGGATTTTGTCACGCCATAGCATAATCGGTTTTGATCAGCGCTACGAAGTCATACAGAGAACCATTGAACAGAATCTTCCTGCAAGCGTAAAGATATTCAATGAATATCATGCCTTGCTGGTAATGACCGGCAAAAAATATTGCAGAAAACATGAACCTCTGTGTAGTGATTGCCCTCTGGGCACAATGCTACCCCGCGGCTGATAGCTCAGTCATCCGGGGCGTCTACATTAATCCTTATCAGGCGAACAGGAAGGAATATATGGAGGAGATTTTCGCCAGGGCCGATTCCGGGCTCATTAATGCAATAGTTGTCGATTTCAAAAGTGATTACGGCTTCCTTACCTACGGGTCTGAGCTAGAACTTGCCAAGAAGATCAGTGCCGTTAAGAAGCATTTTGATGCAGCCTATCTTGTCGAGAATGCGGCCAAGCATAACCTCAAGCTGATCGCGAGAATCGTCTGCTTCCGCGATAATTATCTGGCACAATATAAGAAATTCGGGCTAAAGGATGACAGTGGCAAGGTCTGGCGCGATTACAAAGGCATGGCCTGGACTAACCCCTATGACGCGGATGTGCATGATTATCTTATCGCACTCACAAAGGAAATTGTTGAGCAAGGTGTCAAATCGATCGCCTATGACTACGTCAGATTTCCGACTGACGGTGAGGTCTGGAGGATCAGACCCACGAAAGTAAAGGGATCACGCGTCGATGCGATCGCCGGTTTCCTTGATAAAGCAAGAAAAGCTGTTGACGCCGAGATCGGCATCTGTGTATTCGGTTTTTCAATATGGCGCAAGCTACTGAGCGAAGGGCAAGACCTTTCCAGGCTGGGCGAACATATCGATGTTCTCTATCCAATGCTCTACCCGTCCCATTTCGACCGTGCATTCAGGAACGAAGAAAATGAAATGTGGCGCAACTACTGGATATACTTCGACTCGGTGAACGAAGCCTTAGCTAAATTGCCCTGTTCAGTCAAGGTGATGCCATTTGTTCAGGGATTTGAGTACCGGGCAAAAGAATACAATGCCGATTATGTATTCAGCCAGATCAACGGCGTTCTGTCAGCCCGTGGAGATGGTTTCATTATCTGGAATGCCCGGTCTGACTATGCGATTTGCTGGCCCGCGTTCGTGTGGGCAGGAAATTCAATCCTAAAGCGATACGCTCAGACGTGCCGAGATAGCCATAGGAGAGCAAAAGGGCGCCGATGTCAAGATAGAGACCTTCCATTACAAACACCTGCAGCGCAAAACCAACCGTAAATCCGGAAAAAGTACCTGCACCGTACCCTGACTGATAGCCGGCCATAACTGCAAAACTCGAAATCCTTTTCTGCTCTGACATCCCGAGCAACCCGAGGTTGCGGATAAAGGCCTCCGCGCCGATCGAGATTGTGGGACTGTGATCGGGATAAAGCGAGAAATCAGCGCTTAAGGTGAACTGGTTGTTCTGAATAGGCAGTTTGAGCGCCACACCCTGCCGGAAATTCACCGGCGGGTATTCCCACTTTTCAATGTACCTGCGCGGCGTGCCAAGATTCTTGACCACCGTCCCGAAATATAAATATTTGACTGGATTCACGAGCACTCCAATATCGGCGAGTGCGCCGTAGGCGCTATACCGGTAAAGCTGTCCGCGCACCACCTTCACGGCTCCGCCAATACTAATCACCGGGCGTCTTCCCAGGGCATGCCCGTACCCCACATTAAGCAGCATATCCGAATTTTTGAATTCACCCAGTTCCTCACCACGTTCAGAATATTCAATGTCGCTCGCGCCCAGATAGGACAACCCAATGCCAACTGCACTGTTCTTGCCGACGGGCAGCGCGGAAGTGAGATTGTAATAATTGAAATAGGTTAGGTGGTTCATCAACATGCCAGCTACATAGTAACTCCTCACAAGACCCAGACCCGCGGGATTCCAGAAGACTGCGTTACCATCATCACTCACGGCCGTGAAGGCATTGCCCATCGCAACCGGCCGCACACCGACACCAAGCTTCACAAACGTGTATCCGGTTGCACCAGGATCGAGTAACTGAGCAGCAAGAAATAGGATAATGACAGGCATATATCTATACAGCGTTGCTGCAGATACTAACCGTAACTTGAATGACTGGCTGTTGAAGGCCTATTGTTTTATTCTTATTTGAACTTGTCTTTCAATCTCTTGAGGACCTGCGGCAAGGTCGTATATTCCATATCAGCCAACGGAAGCCGCTGCGGTTCAAAAGGTCCGTGCCGCCTTATGTAATTGGCCACCTCATTAGCCTGCTGCCTTGCCAGATCATAACTGACATCAGCAAACATGTCACGCGGACCGATCAATGCACCATTAGATATCTGGAAACCAAGCGCAACAACGCGCGGTGGCCCATCAAAGCGTGTCGGATTAGCATCGGCAACCGCAACCGGCATGAACGGTCCCCAATGCGACCCCCGCATCCACCCGGTGACCATGTAAGCCATTGAAAAGGGTTCCAGCACTTCGCCCACTGCTGGGAGACCACTCTGGCAGCGCACGATCATGACCGGGTCATCTTTGCCAACATAACGACCGGCCATCAGGTTGACCTTCTGAGTGGACGTCACAGCCGCGATCTCACCGCTCTTCTTGTGGATGGCTTTAATAATATAGTGCTCAGATGCGCCGATAAGCACGAGTAGATCATACATATCCTCAGGGCAATTAAGCGTTACGGTCTTGTTCTCAAAGATATCAAGGATATCGAAGCTGAAACCATCATGCATCGAAGGATCAATGACCAGTCCGATCGTATTGAAAGGATCGGCGAACATCTTATAGAGCGGAAAATTCCATGAACCGGGTGAGGTTTTGTCCGCCGCGAAAATAATCACTGGTTCACTCTTACGTTCTTCTATGGTCATTTCGGCCACGCCTGGACCCATACCCTTCACATTGCCCGCAAAAGCATCCGACAGTAGATCCTGACCCGCCCCGTAGAGTTTGAGTTCTTTTGCCAGATTGGTGCAGTCCACAAAAATATCCCAGCACAGTTTATGGATTTCCCCTGAGTTATCACCGAGGCGATGGGTCATTATCAAATCCAGATCGTCACCGCAGTGCGTAACATGAAAGTCAACGATCATGCCTTTACCTTTTGACTTTTCGAGTGCCTGCATCGCCCTTGTTATCACATTTGGATGCATACTTGAATGCCCCACATAACCACCAATGTCTGCCTTAATTACACTGATTGTGATTTTCTCCATTCTTTCCTCCTTTCGAGCAAGGCACGGTTATTATAGTCAACGCCATAATGCTGTCAATACATGTGAGCTGCCGGCAAAATTATACTGTATTTACGGCGGTTATCGTCAATTTCCATAAACATTTGTTGACATTACGTACCTTTTCGCTATACTTTGCCAGCATTTTTACGACAATATCATTGACTGCGGTTCAACTCAGATCAATTATGCAGCGCTTGCGTCTTTGTAAGGAGGTTATATGAGTAAGGCTCAGAAGCTACGGCCATCGCAACTCCGGTGGCAATGCGATCCCAAGCTCCTGCGTTTTAAGAATCTAAAGGAAGTCAGTTCCTGCGAATGGATCATTGGTCAACCAAGGGCTCTTGATGCCATTAAACTGGGTCTCAATGTGAAATACCCTGGCTACAATATATTTATCACCGGGCCCGTGGGCACTGGACGTACGACAGCGATCACAAAACTGCTGGAAGACCTCAAGGTTAAGGGCGACCTGAAAGACTTATTGTATGTCAACAATTTCAAGAATCCAGATATGCCCAATTTGATCGTATTGCCAGGTGGTCAGGGAAAGAGATTCCTTCATGCCATAAATAAGCTGATCAGGAACCTGAAGACCAACATCCCCGGCGTCTTCGACAGCGAAGAATACCAAAAGCGTAAGCAGAAGGTAGTCGAGAAATATGGAAACCAGCACCGTACCCTGCTGAGGAATTTCGAGAAACAGGTTGAAGAACAAGGATTGAAGCTCACGACAATCCAGATGGGGCCATATGTACGTCCGGCGATCGTACCGCTCTTCGAAGGAAAGGCGACCAGTCTCGAAGAGGCAGAGAACTTGATCAAGGAAGGTAAACTCACCGAAGAGGATTATAAGAAGATAATCGACAAGATACAAACTCTAGAAGTCGACATGGCAAAGATCTACAGCCGGATAAAGGAAATCCAGGAGGCGGCCAATACCGAGCTGGAAAAACTGAACGAGTGGATGGTCAAACCGGTCGTCGCCAATTTGATCGACGATATCAAGAAGAAATATCCGGGTGATAAGATCAGTGCCTATCTAGACGAAGTGCTGGATGCGATCATGGCCAACCTCGAAAAGTTCCTTAAGAAAGAAACCAAAGAGGAGGAGTTCCGCGAGTACAGCGTCAACGTCGTCGTCGACAATACGGAGACAAAAGATGTTCCGATAATCTTCGAGACTAATCCTTCATATAAAAACCTGTTCGGCACGATCGAGCGGCAGGCACTGATGCCTGGAATAATGGCCAGTGATTTCTTGAATATCAAGGCGGGGTCTTTACTGCGCGCCAATGGGGGCTATCTCATAGTCAATGCCTTTGACGCACTCGTTGAACCCGGTGTCTGGCCGGCCTTGAAGCGCACGCTGCGCAATGGTGTTGTCGACATCCAGGTCTTTGACCCGTTCTACGTTTTCTCCACCACGGCCATGAAACCGGAACCGATAACGATCGATGTCAAAGTGATCATGATCGGCAGCCAGTGGCTCTACTATCTGCTCCTGCAGCAAGATGAAGACTTCAAAAAGATATTCAAGGTCAAAGCCGATTTTGATATCGTGATGGACAAAAATACAAACCACATCAACGAATACGCCTCGTTCGTGAAATCAATATGCGACTCGGAGACCCTGCTGCCATTTTCCAAAGAAGCCATCGCCGAAGTGGTGGAGTACAGCGTACGCGTAGCCGGACGGCGGAATAAGCTGAGCACCCGGTTCAACGTCATTGCGGATACGATACGGGAAGCAGATTACTGGGCGCGTCAAGCACACCGTAAAGAAGTCAGAGCTGAAGACATCGAGAAGGCGATCCAATGCTGGCGCAAGCGTATGAACATGTTCGAAGACAAAATCCAAGAGATGATCGACAATGATGTCCTGATGATAAGCACCAGAGGTAAAGCAGTGGGTCAACTGAACGGACTCTCTGTTTACCAGCTCGGTAGCTACGCCTTTGGCCGACCGGTGCGGATCACGGCAAAGACATCTTTGGGCAGGGCAGGTATCATAAATATCGAACGCGAGGCAAACCTTGGCGGACGCACGTACAATAAAGGAGTATTGATCCTGAGCGGATTCCTCAGGTCCCGGTACGCCCAGGATCAGCCGATGGCGATCGATGCCACGCTTGGCTTTGAGCAATCCTACAGCGAAATTGATGGTGATTCCGCTTCGAGCGCCGAGGTATACGTGTTGCTTTCTGCCCTCTCCGGCATACCGCTGGATCAAGAACTCGCGGTAACCGGGTCAGTCAATCAGAATGGTGAGGTACAGGCCATCGGCGGGGTCAATGAAAAGGTCGAAGGCTTTTATGAGGTCTGTAAAGCAAAAGGACTGACCGGCAAGCAAGGAGTCATAATCCCCCACGCCAACGTGGAAGACTTAATGTTGAAACAGGAAGTCGTGGACGCTGTTGCCGCCAAGAAATTCAGTATATTCGCGGTGAAGACGATCGACGAAGGCATTGAGCTGCTGACCGGCATGAAAGCAGGTAAAAAAACAAGAACAGGATTCCAGAAGAACACCATTAACCACCTGGTCACCCAGAAACTTTCCGATTATGCCGAGAAAATGAAAGAATACGGAAAACCGAAAAAATCAAATGTAGCAGAATAAAAAAGGGGGCGCATGCGCCCCCTTTTTTATTATCTCAGTTTGTAAGTAGCCGGTTTTGTCTTCTTGAAGACTTTCGGGTAACGATTGATGATTATGTATACCGACCTTTCCGGATCCTTTCGGTGGAACTTATAACCACGTTTTTTCAAACGCTTGGTGATGTCGCGGTAGTGAAGAGGCTTTTTGGTTCTCTTCAGAATATCAATCGTTAGCTCCCTTATCGAAGGCTTTTTCTTTTTCTTCTTCATCACCTTCTTTTTCTTCTTCTTTCTCTTCATCTGTCCTCCTTATATGCGAACACTACATCGTTATACGACTATATTAAGGATCTTACCCGGCACATAAACCGTCTTCCTGACGTTCTTGCCCTCGAGGTGACGTTTGACCCTTTCGTCCTCGAACGCCATCTTTTTTATCTGTTCTTCAGGCAAGCTGCCGGTGACTTCAATATGAGACCGTACCTTACCATTGATCTGAATCACAATGGTTACCGTCTTGCTTTTTGTGTATTTTTCGTCATGAAACAACCATGGTTGTTCAACAAGACTCCCGCTGCCACCAGACATCACCCATAATTCATCAGCAAAATGCGGCGCAAAAGGTGACAGCAAATGAATCAATGAATAGATCCCGAATCCAAAGACCTCATCACGCTTGTCTATCAGATAGAGGGCATTTATGAGTTCCCATAACGCCGCGATCGCCGTATTGTATTTGAAGGATTCAAGATCGCTCGAAACCTTGGCGATCGTCTGGTTTATTTTAATATAAAGCTCTTCACTGCCAGCAGGGACCTGCTCAGGGTGCTTCTTGGTGATCATATCCTTATGATCACCAATGATCCTATATAACCGGCTCATGAACCTCTCTGCTCCGGTCACGCCCTCATCGCTCCAATCCATCTCCCGGTCTGGTGGCGCCGCGAAAAGAATGGTCAGGCGTGCCACATCCGCTCCGTATTTGTTAATGAACTGGCGCACGGGCACCGCATTTCCCTTTGACTTTGACATTACCTCACCATCTTTCAATACCATACCCAGATTGAAAAGCTTCTTAGCCGGCTCTTCAACCGAGATGAATCCAGCATCATACAAAACTTTTGTAAAGAACCGGAAGTATATCAGATGTCCGGTCGCATGTTCGCTGCCGCCTCCAATGTACTGATCAATGGGTAGCCACTGGTCAGCGTACTTACGCGCGCAGAATTCCTGTTCGTTCTTAGGATCCAGGTAGCGCAGAAAATACCACGATGAGCAGACGAACGTATCCATTGTATCAGGATCCCGCTTCGCTTGCCCTCCACAGCCAGGGCAGCTTGTATTTATGAAACTATCAACTGCCGCCAGCGGTGATTTGCCCTTGGGCACAAAGTCCGTAATGTTCTTTGGGAGCAGCACCGGCAAATCATCCTTTGGCACCGGCACCATGCCGCAACGCTCACAATGGATAATAGGGATCGGTGCACCCCAATAACGCTGCCGCGATATCAGCCAGTCTTTTAAACGATAGTTGACACTTGGCCCGCCAACTGCTTTGCCCGCAAGGAATTTGGTTATTTCCCTTATCCCAGCTCCAGAATCCAATCCAGTAAATTGCCCTGAACTAACCATTGTGCCAGGCTCTTCATAGGCATGGTCCATTGAATTTGGATCCAACTCTTCACCCGGTGGATTGATAACGACCCTTATCGGTAAGTTGTACTTCTTCGCGAACTGAAAGTCGCGGGCGTCATGTGCGGGAACACCCATCACCACACCGCTACCGTATTCAAGCAACACGTAATCGGCAACAAAGATCGGCACTCTTTCACCATTGACCGGATTGAGCGCATAGCACCCGGTTGCGACACCATCTTTTTCTTTTTCAATGCGCTCTCTTTCTGTTTTTTTTGTTGCTTCCCCGATATAGCGGCGTACATCATTTTCACAGCTACTACCCCTGATGAGATCATCGACCGCAGGATGTTCCGGAGCGATCGACATGAAGGTGACACCATAAACAGTATCCGGCCGCGTTGTGAAAACATTGAAACTAACATCCCGGTCAGCAACCTGGAAAATAATGTCACATCCTTCGCTCCTGCCTATCCAGTTGCGCTGCATCGCTTTCACATTTTCTGGCCAGCCATCCAGTTCATCAAGATCGGCCAGCAGGCGGTCGGCATATTCGGTTATTCTGAAAAACCATTGGTGCAATTTCCGTTTCTCGATCACTGATTGACAATTCGATCTATAGCACCTGCCTTCTATCACCTGCTCGTTGGCCAGTACGGTCTGGCACCCGGGACACCAATTCACGTATGCCTCTTTCTTGTATGCCAAGCCACGCTCGTACAGGAGCAGAAACATCCACTGGGTCCATTTATAGTAATCAGGCAGGCATGTGATAATCTCCCGGTCCCAATCATAACTGATACCCAGCAATTTCAGTGATTCATCGGAAACCCTGATGTTCTCGAGTGTCCACTCTTCGGGATGTACGCCCAATTTTATCGCCTGATTCTCGGCTGGCAGACCGAATGCATCCCAGCCGAAAGGGTGAAGAATATCATACCCCTTGCGCATCATGTACCGTGCATAGACATCGCCGATCACATAGTTTTTACAGTGGCCCATATGAATGTCTCCCGAAGGGTAGGCAAACATTACGAGATTATAGAATTTTTTCTTGGGATCGTCAGCCGTACGGAAAAGACCCTTCTCCCTCCAGTACTTCCGCCACTTTTCCTCAATTTTGTTATGGTCGAACTGCATCTTAGATCAGTTAAATCGACGTATTCTACTATTATCCAGATGCGCCAAGTATCTCAGCGCCACATTTCTCGCAATACCACGAATCAGCGGTGTTAACATGACCGCACTTTGGGCACGTTACACCTTTATCCTCTCCCGACTTGGATTCGGTTGCCGCCTCACCTTTCATATCAGGTTTCACTGCTTCTTCTTCGGAAAGTAATTCCTCCAGCGCGATTTCCTCTTCGGGAAGTTTTTCTTCGAGAATATGCTCATCGATCTTCAGTTCTGACTCAGGTTTGACCGGCTTTGCCGGTTTTGGCTCAGGCTGAGGTTCGGGTTTCGGCTCGGTTTTCGGCTTTTGTTCTTGTGGTGTCAGTAACGAACTATAGTAAGCCATGGTTTCCCGCGCCTGGCCCAGGTCCTGGTCAAACCTGCGCATGCCGACTTCGTGTTCCTCTTTTGCCTTCTTGAATGAGCTCTCATCATACTCGCCGATCGAATAGCGAAGTTCCACCTCCTCCATATCGAATTTCAGTTCCTTCTTCTTCTGAATTATCTCTTCTTCTTGAGCTTTAAGGCGCTGTATCTCCTCGGAAATCAGATCAACGTGCCGGCTGAGTTCAGTCTCAACACCCCTGAGTTTGTCTGCATACTCCTTTTTCACTTTTTCATATACTTCAACGCTGACGCTTGACTTCTTCTCGTCAATACGCTTCAACTTACTGATCAAGTCAGTACGCTGCGTTTGGAGTTCCTGCAGAATAGACGTCTTATCTTCCATATGATACTCCATTCCTAAAGATCCCTGCATTATGCAGGATAAAAAGTTCCATTAATAAACGGACGAAACTCGAGCTGGTCTTGATCTTTCTATCGACGGCGATCAGCTGATCCAATATTTCCTGGAGTGACGCCCTGCTTGCCTGTAGAGTCCTAACCCTGTTGCGCGCACGATTTATGATGCTTCTCGTCATGGCATCAACCATTACTGCATTGCTCGGTATATATGGTTGTAATTCCTCGAACATTTCCAACGTCTCAGGACGTCCATCGACAAACGCATAAGCCACTTTATACCGGTCAAAATCACACAAACCCTTTGACAGATCTTTCATCTCGCTTGCACGGATCGAACCGATCTCTTCAAGATAATTCTCAATCTTCTCGAATTCGTTCTTCAACCCGGTGATATCATTACTGAACTCTTCCTCAAGATATGCAACCAAAGAATCATCAAGGCCAAGATTATCCCGCCTGATCCTCGATCGTATCCATGATTTTATTTCGTTGCGTTCGGGCACATGAATCACACACTCAGCTTTCGGGAAGAGAACGGCAAGTTTCCTTAAAGTACTTTCGTAATTTCTCATACTCTTGCTTACCTCGTAGGTAAGGGCCAAACAGTTGTCTGAATTAGTGCGGTTCACCGCAGTTGCTAAATCATCCAACTCACGGCTTGACACCTCCTCGAGATCTTCAACGATCAGCAACCTCTTCTTTGAACTCAGGGACATGAGAAGCAGCTTGCCTAAAATATCTTCAATAGTAGCATCCGGCAAGGAGAAACGATCGACGTCGAAAGGTTCTTCAGCCTTTAGCGCTACTTTAATGAGTTTCAATGAGCGATCGATGAGTATCGGTTCAGCCCCCACAAGCATGTACTGATTATGGATTTCGCTTTTGCTAAGGGATTCTTTCAGCTGCCGCTCAGTCATATCTACATTCTACATATCTTCATCAATCTGTCAAGAGTAAACAAATAAAGTGTATCACTATATTTTCGCGAGTATCACAATATCAATGATGGCTATCATCTACTCCCATATTCCAGCGATTTGATTATCGCAAAATTCGCACTTACTGTTTTTTACCTTGTAAGTGTGAACGTGGTATCCGGTCCGCCCGATGATGGTCTTCCCGCACCGCGGACAATAAGTATTCTCTTCGGCGACTCCCGGAACGTTGCCGATATAAACATAATTCAACCCTGCAGCATGTGCAATGTCAGCTGCTCTTCTCAGTGTCTCCACCGGCGTCGGTGGCAGATTCTGCAACTTGTACTGCGGGTAGAATCGAGAGAAGTGTATTGGTGTATCACTACCGAGCTCACTTTTGGTCCAAGCACATAGGTCATGGATCGCACCGTCAGAATCATTCTTGGTGGGAATAACGAGATTGGTGATCTCAAGCCATACTCCTCCTTTCTTGAGCATCTTCAACGATTCCAAAACAGGATCCAATGTACCACCGGTTATTTCTTTATAGAAGACATCGCTGAAGCCCTTGAGATCAACATTCGCTCCGTCCAGGTATTTCGCTAATTCAGCAAGCGCCGCCCCGTCGATGTAACCATTGGAGTGGTATATATTGCGCACACCTCTCTTGCGCGCTTCCACTGCGGTCTCGAGCATGTATTCGTAAAAAACCGTTGGTTCGGTATAGGTATAGGCAATCGTCGGCGTTTCGTACTTGATAGCCAGGGCTACAACATCTGCTGGCGCGAGCTCAAAATTCATGGTTTCATCAGGACGCGACTGGGAAATGTCATAGTTCTGACAATTCTTACAGGTAAAATTGCAGCCGGCAGTGGCAATTGAAAGGGCAGCAGTACCCGGGATGAAATGGAACAAAGGCTTCTTCTCAATTGGGTCGATGTGCACAGCACACGGGTTGGAATGCACAAGAGTATAATATTCGCCCCCGCGGTTTTCACGGACCCGGCAGAACCCACGACTCCCATCACCCACAATACAATTGCGGGGGCATAGGTTGCATTGTACACGTTTACCTGATAGTTTCTTGTAATACATTGCCTTCTTTGGAGAACAGAAACCGACCTTCGCCTCCTGAGCTTCGGCAAATTTGAACATCTTTGACACGATATAGCCACTTGTGGCAAGCCAGCCGCATTTCTTGAGAAAATTGCGCCGGCTGATCTCTTTCTCAAAGAAAAGATTCATAACAGCATCATTATAACCGACGTCTCACCTGTGTCAATCTATAAAGGTTTGGTTAAGTCTTAACTCAGAGCATTTTGAATTTGAGTTCTACTGCCTGGTTTGGGCACACCTCTACACAGCAATAGCACTTCAGGCAATTATCATAATCTATCTGCTGTCTTTTTATTGCCCGGGTTGGGCAAACGTTCTCGCAAGACCAACAACGTGAGCATTTTGCATGTTCAATGATCGGTACCCGGCCCAACCAGATGCGATACAATATCCGGGCAACAAATTCCACTACTGCATTGCGGAACGGAAAAGAAAAAGGAGTACTGAAATCACGGATCCGCAGTAACTGACCACTATACTGGATTGCGGCCGGGTCAAATAAACCTTCTTCGTATGCAACCTTTATGGTCGGCACCCGCATTGGATCTATGCCTGCCATGCTGGCGCATGCGTAATCGACCGCGTGCCCATTATCACCCGCAATGATCATATTAGGATGATGGGTTTTTCCTTTTGCATCGATGATATTCAGACAGTCAACAATGATCACATCGGGTGGTCTGGTCTCATAGATCTCAACAAGCACCCTGCTGAAATCCTTGATGGCCGGGAACAAAGCGTGTATGTATGGTTTTAGGCCGCCCGGGATTATTCCGAAGTGGTTCTTTACCGCAACAGTCATCATGGTCAGCTCATGGCATTTGAATTTGGGCAGAGAAACGAGTATATCACAATCAAGTACTTCACGCGACACATAGAACTCCTTGAGCAAGCCGCCCGGGTTCTTCACTTTTTTCGGGTATTTGCCGATATTCCTGAATGTATTGTGGGCAGCCTCTACGAAACCGCACAACCTCGCGATCTCTGCTTCATGTTGCAGGGCTCTATCCGGCATAGGGTTGTCGCCCACCATTACCGTTGCTCCGGCAGCCAGGAGAAACGAAACGGTCTCGGCGATCAATCGTGGATCGGTCAAAACACATTCGTCAGGGCGTGCAGACCTGAGCATATTAGGCTTCACGAGCACCTGTTGTCTTTTCAGATCCTTATGCTTAAGGATGTCGAATATCTCGGCAATCGACCCGCGTAGGTCTCGGGCTTCGCTGATGATTACATTATGCATTCTTTTCATGTTCCATGGCCGCCTGGAATATTGCATGCAAATCGTTGATCCTTAGATGTTGTGGCCGCTTGTTAAGCGCATCCTCAGCAATACCATCGGGTAAATATCCCAGATGAATCGCAATTGCATTCTTAAGGATCTTACGCCGGTAACGGAAGATCCCCGCAACAAACGCGAAGAACCTTTCTTCGTATTCAGCGTCATTTCTAGTCAGCCTTGGTTCCAGGCTCACGACAACCGAGCTGACTTTGGGGCGAGGTGAAAAGTAACGCGGGGGTATCAAAAACTCCTTGCGCGGCACAAAATGATGGTTTGTATACAATGTGACATAGCCATAAGCCGGTTCACCGATCGAGGCCATCATTTTATCGCCATATTCTTTCTGCATGGTCAGCACTACTCGGTTAATGTCATTTTTGTGCTCAACAAGCTTGTCCAGAATGTCAGAGGTAATGCTGTACGGAATATTGCCGACCACGATCATCGCACCCAGTTCATGCAGGTCCACTTTCAAGAAATCACTGTTCAGGACATCGACACCGGGTATTTTTAGATCTTTCAACTTGCACGCCAGCTGGCTATCGATCTCCACGGCGATGACCTTTTTTGCACGTGTCGCCAGCTGCCTGGTCAGAATGCCTTTTCCCGCACCGATCTCAACGACGACATCTCCTTCGACCCGTGCAACACGGACAATCTGCGCAGCCATTTTCGTACTATTGAGAAAATGCTGACCCAGGCGCCTTCGCTTACGGAGCAAATTGCTCTCCACCCGCAAAAAGCCGCTCGGCATTTTCATCGAGGATTGCCTCAAGTTTCTCAGGCATGATATCAATAACGTCCGCGGCACAGTGCAAGGTCTCTGTTATAAATGCCGGCTCATTTCGCTTACCCCGGTGGCCAGCCGGTGCCAGGAATGGCGCGTCGGTTTCGAGCAGCAGCCGGTCAACAGGCAGCTTCTGCATAACTTCGCGCGCCCGTTTGGAAAAAGTCAGGACCCCGGCAAAGCCGACATAAAAACCCATATCGATCACTTTGCGGGCCTGCTCCAGGCTACCGCTGTAGCAGTGAAATACTCCGCAGCAGTAGCCTTCGGCTTCAAGAACCGCAATCGCATCATCCAGTGAATTTCTTGTGTGAATGAGCAGGGGAAGGCGCCACTTACGCGCCAACCTGATATGAAGCCGGAACAATTCCCGCTGTGCATCACGGGGAGAAAAATCACGATAGTAATCAAGCCCGGTCTCACCGATCGCCGTGACTTGGGATCGTTCCAATATCCCATCGATCCTGCCCATCTCATTTATGGATTGCGCTGCTGCCTCATTAGGATGGATGCCCACGGCCGGAAGCAGCCAAGGATATTCATTGGCCATTACGATCGCCTTTTCACTAGTATCGGCATCGTAGCCGGCATTTACGATCTTGGTCACGCCGGCCGTCTGTGCGCGTTTCAAAACACTTCTCAGATCTTTGAAGAACTGGGGGTCAATAAGATGACAGTGTGTATCAATCATTTATCAGGGAATGTTCCATAACTCCATGTATTGAATGGATATGTAATATCCTCTAGCGCACAGGTGTTCCTGGTGCTACAGGTTTGTCTGTGGTTAAAAGCACAATACCATTCTCGCCCACGGCGGCAAGCAGCATGCCTTCAGACAAGACGCCTTTTATCTTTGCTGGTGCAAGATTATCAACTATGACGATCGTCCTGCCGACCATTTCCTCTGGTTTATAGTCCTTGCCCACACCAGCTACGATCTGTTTCTTTTCTTTGCCAACCTCGATCTGACATTTGATCAAATTATTACTGCCCTCAACACGCTCTGCTTCCAGGACCTTTGCCGTCTTGATCGAGATCTTCGAGAAATGATCCATGTCCACCGAACTCTTCTTGAGTTTCTCGACCTGAACCTTAATCACATCATCTCCTATCTTATCATATAGTATTTCAGTGTCACCAATCTTCTTTGCCACTTCAGGACGCGCAATATCATCCCAGTTCTGGGGTACGAAGTTGATCATCTTCTTAACGCGCTCGGCACTGAACGGCAGGAAGGGTTCGATCAAGACCGCCAGCGACGTCACGATGTTCATGCACACGTTCATTGCCCGGTCGCACGCTGCAGTATCCTTTTTACGTGTTGACCAGGGCTCCGAGTAATCAAAATAACGGTTTCCCTCCTGGGCTATTTTCATGACCTCCTGGAGTCCCCCCTTGAATTCGAACGCTTCGAGCCTTGCACCAACCGTCGCGGGTGCCTTCGCTAAAAGATCTAAAACCTCATTATCGCGTGCGTCAAAGGATGAAACACGCGGCACGTCAGAATTGTAGTATTTCTTGATAAAGGTGACGGTCCGGTTGATGAAATTACCCAGAATGTCGGCCAGCTCATTGTTATGCCACACCTGAAAATCGCGCCATGTGAAATCAGTGTCGCGCGCCTCAGGCGCGTTGCGCGTCAAAGCGTAACGCAGAGAATCGGCCTTGAATTCCTTTAAATAATCAGGCAACCATATCGCGTAATCCTTTGAAGTCGAGAATTTCCCGCCTTCCAGGTTCAGGAACTGATTGGCTGGAATATCCGCTGGCAAGACATAATCACCATAAGCCATGAGCATTGCCGGCCATATCAAGGCATGAAAGACGATGTTATCCTTGCCAATGAAATGGACGAGTTTTGTGTCTTTGTTTAACCAGTAATCTTCCCAGAGATCGGGTTTGCCCTGCTGTTGGGACCACTCGATGGTCGATGAAATATAGCCGATAGGCGCATCAAACCATACATACAGAACCTTACCCTTGGCTTCTGGCAGCGGTACGGGCACACCCCATGAGAGGTCCCTGGTGATCGGACGGTCCTGAAGACCTTCGCGCAACCAGCCCTGGACAAAAGTGAGCACTGTTTCCTTCCAGTCTCTCTTTTCCGCGATCCAGGCGCTCAATTTATCCTGGAATTCGGAAAGTTTGAAATACCAGTGTTTAGTGCCCGTCTTTTTCGGTGTCTCACCGCATACCACGCAGCGCGGGTCGATCAGCTCAAAAGGCTCAAGCCAGTGACCACAAGATTCGCATTGGTCGCCACGGGCACCTTCTTTGTTGCATTTCGGACAAGTGCCCACAATATAGCGGTCTGGCAGGAAACGCTTGCAGCGCGCGCAATAGAATTGTTCAACTTCACGTGGATAGATCAGCCCTTTTTTATATATCTTCAGGAAAAAGTCCTGCGCGAGTTTATGATGTACTTCAAGCGATGTGCGCGAAAAATTGTCAAACGTCATGCCAAAATCATGGAAAGATTTCTTTATCGATCCGTAGTAGTGGTCGACGATCCCCTTTGGCGTTTTGTTCTGTTTCTCCGCGCTTATGGTGACCGGGACGCCGTGTTCGTCCGTACCGCAAATGTATATGACATCCCGTTTCTTGAGCCGCTGGTAGCGGACATATATGTCGGCCGGCAGATAAGCGCCGGCCAGATGGCCGAGATGGATATCACCGTTTGCATAAGGCAGAGCACTGGTCACCAGTATTTTCATGGGTGTATTATAGACGTCCGCAGACGAAAGTCAACAAGCGGATTACCCCTGCTCGTTTTCGTTCTGTCTCAATTCACGCACTGCATTTTTCTACAGCGCAACGTATCATCCATCCATGGACAGTGGATGTGTCTTGAAGCTGCCATCGGCGGATTCTTTTGTACTGGGCTGCGTTAACTAGAGCTATTTCAGCAGTACGACTTTTCGTGTTTCTTGAACGTTTCTAGTGTCTAATTGAATGAAATATACACCTTGAGCCAAATCCCCAAGATCAAAGACCATGCAGTAATCACCAGTGTACTGAAAGCTGTTCACAAACTCCTTGATCCGTCTGCCTGCTACATCATATAGTGATAAATCTACGAATGTACCGCTGCCCAGAGCATAGCTGATGCTGATCGCGGTGTACGCTGGATTGGGCATTACATTCAGCATCAATGATCCAGAACCCAAGGCCGATACACCGGCACTCTGCGGTCCACCACCACCCAGCTCTTCTTCATATTCATTGATCACCAGCACCGCACTCACTGCAGTGTTGCCGAATATCTTGAGGTCAATGGTACTATCGCCGTACCAGTTGGCTGGAATCATATGTTTGTACACGATCAATGTGTCCGGTGGCAGCACAATACCACCCACCTGAACATTGTCCACCTTCACGGTCATGGCCAGATTGCTCGATCCTTGCTGATAGACGTATGCTTCAAAACCATATTCCTTTTCAGGATCCAGACCGGCAAACTCGTACTCCAGGTATTGCGCATCAAAATCGACCTGTTTATAGGGTTCGCTGCCATACTGAATAAAACCATCGCGCTGCAGATTGAAGGGTGAGGGTTCTTCTTGACCGCATTCCGCCATATAGAACGCTAGCCTCTGCTCATTGTCCGAATAGACCTGGAACTTAATGTCATGGGGTGCAGCATCGCGCTCGGTCCAGGTAATGTAGTATGTCGTGTGAGCGACCGTCTGCTTATGCGTAAGATGGGGATACTGGGAATTTGCGCCCGTATTACTGATGTTGATCGGGGCGGTCCAACCGGTTGCCGGATCATTATAACTAAAATAGATCTCCGGATTATTGCCGATCCCTTCAACCCAGGCACAAGCATACCCACCACTAAGCACCGGATAGGCAGAATGACCAGTCGTCGTACACACCCGCTGATACCGGGACCAGGCATGTTCACCCTCCTGATAATATGTATAGCGCCAGAAGATATCACCAGCCGTTTCCCAAACCACATAAACGCAATAGCCGGCAACCTCAAGCGCGGGATGAACCGCATTCGTGAAAACCGTATCCACGACACTCCAGGTACCAGATCCTGTCCGTGACCGGTAAAGGACTGTCGCTTCGTGTTCCCAGGTCACGTGAACCAGCGGATTGGCTGAAGGTTTCATCAACCCGATGCTCGGATCAGTACCAGGCCCAACTGATTCCGCAGTGCCTGGCAATGGATCAAAGACGTCGAATTGTATGTAACAGATCGTATTGTTCCCGGCATAGACCAAATGACCCGTATCATCCGTATCCATGGCCAGAGCCGGCGGCCCGAAGCCGGCATCAGACGTCACCAGCGCGCATGGGGTCGTCCATTCATTGCCCGAGACGTACCGCGCAAAAAAGAGTGTGTCCCGGTCACCTTTTGCCCACCAGACAATGCCGGGTCTTGGCGAACCTCCTGGCCCCGGCTTGACACTGATCACCGGACTGTATCCCTGGCCGATCTCCATCTTCTTGGAGTAGGTTTGTCCCGCGTCCGTCGACTGTAGTGCATAGACCACACCCCCGGATTCATAGCATATCCAGAACTCATCCGTGCCCTCGATGCGCACCAGCTTCCGGCCGTTGTTATAACCCGTCGCCGCCTCAGAACTGCTCACCAGCGATTTATTATAATCCGGCGTATACGCATAAATGCCCTTGCCAGTCGCCGCAAAGACCGGGTCGGCGACACTGTAATCCATTTCCAGATCATAGGTCAGGGAATCGGCCGGTAAACCACTGCTTACATCGAACCAATTGCCACCCCGATCGACCGTGCAGAAGACAAAACTCTCATCAGTATTGGCAGCTACCTGGCATAAGGCATAGACAATGGTCGGCTCTTCCGGATCGAGCGCAAGGTCTCTAATGTATAGATATTCCCCCAATCCATTATTTACCTTAACCCAGCTATTACCGCCATTCGTGGTTTTATACACGCCATGGGGTTCAGCTGAACCCGCATACACAATATCGGGATCGTCAACATCGATCGCCAGCGCATTGACATCGACATTGGTCAAGTTGGTTTGTTCCCAAGTATCGGCATTATCTAGAGTCTTGTAGACACCATCAGAAGCAGTGCCGGCATAGAGCATATCCCAATCCTGGGGATTGACTGCAATGCTGTAGACCGTATTTGTACCTAATCCATTACTCGCCGGATACCAGCTGTTGGTATCACCATATTCACTACTGCGCATGAAACCGACTTGATCTTCACAATCACAATAACCCGCATACGTATATTGATTGTTCAAAGGGTTTATCAGAACGGAATAGACAGGGTCCAACCGCGGCCCGGGGTTTGCCGAGTAGTACACTAAGGTCCAATTTAAACCTCCATCACTCGTTTTATAAATTGAACCACCATTACCACATTCAGCTGCGCCGCCCCAGTGGTCAAAACCTAACAAAGCAAATGAAGGGTTATCAGAAGCGACAGATATCGTATACGGCCACCGTGAGGCATTTACGTGCCACTCGGGACATGTGTCATCGACGCATTTCCATGTATAGCCATGGTTTGTTGATCGAAAGATGTACAGATGCTCAATCCCCGCTGATGCGCCAAGCGTATATGCATAAGCATTTGAAACATCCAACGCTTGAGCCTTCATTAATTTGTACCCTCGGGTGATTTCTGACCACTGGGCACCACAATCAGTTGTCTTATAGACTGCTATATCAGTACCGACAAATAACTTACTATTGTCTAACGGGTGCACCAGGATTTTGTTGATAAGCTGGCAGAAGATCTTATCCTCGCCAGCACCATTACAAGCCTGCCAGGTTATGCCACCATCCGTTGTCTTGTAAACGCCGTGCCATTGCGTCCCAGTAGGGCAGTAAGAGCCTGAAAATACTGTATTGGCATCAATAACCGCGATTGTTCTTGTATGCCCGTATGACGCATTCAAATGTATCCAGTCTTCACCTCCATTCGTGGTCTTGTAAACGCCATTCTGACCGCCTGTATAGGCATAATCATCCAGATACGAACTAACAAACTCAACCGCATGGAAAACCCCGCTCTGGGTTGAAACCCAACTGTTGCCCCCATCGGTCGAACGATAGATGCCATCAGCGCATGCGGCAAGGATGGTGGTTCCACGCATTGGGTCTGCCGCAAGCGTAAGATCATTTACCTTCGGATCTGTTTCTGCACTCGCTATTTCTTTTTCATACCATTGCTCACCACCATCGCTTGTCTTGAATACTGCACACGGCCCCGCAGCACAACCAAGATATATAATGTCTGCATTATTGGGGTCCATCGCAAAACATAATGGACTGGTATTGGTGATGCCTTGATCTTTGTAGCTCCAGGATAAACCACCATTTTCTGATTTCCAAACACAATGATTATTCGGGAAGCTGGGAATTTCACCCACATATACCATCTGGGCATTGTTTTTATCTGTAATCACACAGCTTGGCTTAGTCACGTATTGGTGTGATACTATTGAATCCCAGCACTCCCCTTCATTTGCTGATCTGTACAACTTATGTGTCATGTCTGCCGTGTAGATAACCCACGACGGAATAGTCGGATCATACCCTATACTCATGTCATCTGCCCGACCCACAGGCGGACCATTTAGCGCCTGCCACTCGGCTGTAAAGATGAGAAGCGGCAAGGCTATTAATAAAATTGTTATTCTATTCATGTTGACATCCTCTACTTAACCAGCAGGTGACCTGCAGTTGGCTATTACTCTACTTTTATTACTTTCATTAACCCTGAGCAACTTGCTGCCTCCAAAGCTAAGAAATACACCCCACAAGGCAGATCTTTCGTGTCAAAAATGATCTGCTTTGCCCTATCCGTTACCTCATAAACCATAACCTCCTTGCCACTCACGTCATACAATCGAATACTGGCTAGGCCCTCATATCGGTCATCGGTTATCTGTAATCGGACAACGGTTGTGAACGGATTCGGAAAAACATCGATCTTTGACCCTAGAACCATTAGAGACTCCCTTCCTGTGACAATGCCACTCGATAAATCCTTGCGTTTGTAATATATCTCTCCGACTATGTTACTTGGATCGTCTCGGAGATCAAACCAGAAAAGATGCAGATATTGACCATCACAAGCCAAGGCGGGACGACGCGACCAATTGACGGCGTCGGTCAATCGCTGCTCGACTCCCCAACTCTGGCCCAAATCCGTACTCATCCGGTAATATATCTCAAAGTTATCATTAAACCCATTTCGGTCATCCTCCCAGACCAAGTGCAGATTGTTGTTTTCCGCAAGAATATCCGACGCCACTGCCCGATGCATCACGGTCAATGAATCAATCTCCTCCCACGTAGTACCTGAATCCCGGCTTGACCGGTAAAATATGTCGCCGGTCCAAGGATAAGGTGAGTATTCGTAGTCATACCAAGTGATATGAATGTCAGTACTGTCGTTGGTATCCATCGCAGGCATCTGGGAACCACTCGCAATGCCCTCTGAAACAAGTTGACTATCGAACCAAGTCTCACCTCCATCAAGACTACGGACATTGTAGATTTCAGGTGTGTATTCGTAAGAAATAACAATACTCAAGACATTATTTGATATATTTCTCAAAGTAGGTGAGTCGTGCGCAGCTGCAATCGTTTGAAGTGATTGCCAGTTATTTCCACCATTAACGCTTCTTTTGAATAGCAGATCACCCGTCGCACCGGTTACCCCACAAACGTAGATTGTATCTCCCACAGCACATATTGAGGAATGAACACCACCAGGAACAATTGAATCTATGGCCCCCCATGTTTCTCCACCGTCAATACTTCGCCGGTAGAGAAGCCCATAATCATCTTCAAACCAAACAACGTGTACAGCGTGGCCAGCAACTGACACCTGTGGCAATGCCGAAGTTTGGGCATCTTCAACACTCAACAGAACATCCTCCCCCCAGGTTTCACCGGCATCCGTGCTGCGTTTGTAAAAAACTTCTTCCCTTAAATTTCCAGAAACCCCATAATGCTCCCACCACACTAAGTGAACAGTATCACCATTGCAGGCTGCACGGGGATCATAAGAGTAGCCAAAGAAATATGTCAACCTTCTGTCTTCAGTCCAACCCGCCTGTGCATTCAGGAAAAATGACGAGTTTGTGAATGAATATATAATCGTAATACAAACGAGTACAATAATTGCACCCTCATATCTTCTCATGTTAACCTTAATCAATTATAATATCATATTATTACTCGTCAAGGTATGAAGAATAATCGTGTAGAACACCAACGATCAGGATATCAGGACGCAGAACACCAGGGTACCATAAAACCAGGTAACAACGGGACGATTTCTACTCTTATACTTTTATACCCTTACATCCCTAATTCCCTGGTGTCCTGATCTCCTGCCCGGCGAGTGACATAATGACCTAGTGACTTAGTGACGGCATTCTATCTGCGCAGCAGGCATTGGTTGACACTGTCCTTTTATTACGTATAATAAGCAGTGATTTTCACGTTATTACTGCTGGCAATACTCCCACCAACGCAAATCAAAGCATCTGACAAGCCGAATGACGCTGGTTCGGTCATTGATATTAACTGGACACTGTCTGCGGATGACGGTCTGATCGATGGCTACGCGATATTCAGGAAAAGCGCTAGTGATACCGCGTATCAGAGAATTGGCTCAACCATGCGCGGTGTGGCGGCATTTGAAGATGAAGGCGTGCAAGACGGCATTGAATATCAATACATTGTAGCATCCATAAAGAACAGCGAGCTGTTCAGTTCTGAGCCAAGCGCTCTGGTGAGTTCATATCCCCAGATTTTCCATAATGGCCGGATCAATGTACTCCTCAGCATCCTGATCTTTTCCGCAATGCTGGCGTACTTTGTGGTTAGAGCCAGGTCTGGCAAGGGTCTCTTCATCCGCAAGATCGCGGGATTGGCCGCAGTTGACGAAGCAGTCGGCAGAGCCACTGAGATGGGCCGGCCGATCCTTTACGTACCCGGATTGGGTGATATTGACTGGACCGCAACCATTGCTTCGATGAACATACTGGGTGAGGTTGCCAAGAAAATCGCACAGTATGATTCAGCATTGATCGTGCCTAACCGATGGTCTGTTACCTTTACCGTAGCCAAAGAAGTTGTCAAAGAAGCTTTTATCTCCGAAGGCAGTCCTGACAAATTCAAAGAAGAATACGTCCGCTACGTGACTGAAGCACAATTCGGCTTTGCCGCCGCGATCAACGGCATCATGACGCGTGAAAAACCCGCGACGAATTTCTTCATTGGACGGTTCTGGGCTGAGTCGCTCATAATGGCTGAAACTGGTGCCCAGATGGGCGCGTTCCAGATCGCAGGCACTGATTCGGTCTTGCAGCTTCCCTTCTTTGTATCCGCGTGTGATTACACGCTAATTGGCGAAGAACTTTACGCAGCCAGCGCATATTTGTCACGCGAACCAATACTACTTGGGTCATTGAAGGCTCAGGACTACGGAAAACTGATCGTTTTGATCATATTACTTGGGTTCACAGTCGTCTCATTTTTTGGTCTTAACCTGCTCCGTATCCTGAGGGTACAGTGAAAAGGAAACTGCCGCTCGCGATCTGCTTCATCATGGGAATATCCATGATGGTTCAGTTCTTCATCCCCCATCCCGTGTCTTTGGAATTCAGCAGCGTGATCTACAAGTGGATCATCGTGCTCATGGCTTTTGCCCTAGTTCTGGCGATCGGCAATCTGATCCGGCATCACACTAATAAGATCCGCAGAAAGAAGGAGGACTGGCAGTACAGCATTGTCACGCTTGCCGGCATGGTCGCAATGGCGATCATTGGTCTTACCTGGGGTGTTGACCCTGATTCGCTGTACCAAACCATATACCTTAATGTAATGGCACCGTTGGGCGGTACAATGTTCGCGCTCCTGGCCTATTACATGGCATCAGCCGCCTACCGTGCCTTTCGTGCGCGGAGCCTGGAAGCAACCCTGCTCCTGGTTTCGGCATTCATTGTCATGATCGGATTCATGCCCTTTGGCCAGTACATACATCCGAGATTCCCGGCATTTGCCGAGTGGGTCATGAAGGTACCTAATATGGCCTCGCAGCGTGGCATTCTTCTGGGTGTTGCTTTCGGTTCCATTGCCACGGCATTGAAGATCATACTCGGGATAGAACGCTCTTGGCTCGGAGGAAAAGAATGAAGTGGTTTGATCGGATCACCAGTATCGACCGGCGCATCATTTACATACTACTTACCGTGCTCGTGATCTTACCCTTTTTTGTGAATGTGAATATTCCCCAAAAGATCATGCCGCAAACCCAAAGGCTGTTCGACTTCATCGAATCCATTCCAGCAGATGATAAAGCAGTGATGATTTCATTTGACTATTCACCGCAAACCATGCCCGAATGCCATCCCATGGCGCAAGCGCTACTAAAACATTGTTTTGCGCGCGGCATCCCGGTCATTGGTTTGTCCTTTGACCCCGAGGCACCGGGGCTCGCGCTCGATGCCCTGACCCGTGTCGTCCATGAATTCGACAGCCTTGCCATGAGCCGTGAGGATTCGCTCATTTATGGTGTCAACTATGTCTACCTTGGCTGGAAATCGGGCAGGATCGCGGCCCAACTCGACATGGGTGAATCAATTTCCGGTGTTTATCCACGGGATTACTTTGGCAATCCTATCGACTCCCTGCCCTTGATGCACAAAGTGCGGAACTACAAGAATATCGCTATCGTTGTCATTCTCGCCTCGGCCGACTACCCGATCGACTGGATACGTTACCCCCAGACACGGTATGGGGTCAAGGTTGGCGCCGGGTTGACCGCGGTCATGGCGCCGCAATACTATCCGTTTGTGCAAACCGGCCAGGTCTCGGGATTGATGTCCGGGATGAAAGGGGCAGCTGAGTATGAGAATCTTGTTCTAGCGCATGGATATGCACGCACTCTGGGAACTGCAGAGACCGGCATGAACTCACAGTCGATGATCCACATCCTCATCATGGTTTTTATTGCTCTTGGCAATCTCGGTTACTTCTTCTCCCGCCGAAGCAGAAAAGGCACGAAATGATCACAATGCTACGGCATCACTGTAATCAATTTTGTATCACTGAAATCGATGGAGAAGCCAATGAGTAGCGATCCCTGGATCTGGGTAGGCGCCGTCTTGACCCTGATGATCTTTTCATTTCTGTATAAAGACAATCCTTTCTACAAGTTTGGCGAGCATCTCTTTGTCGGTGTCGCCAACGGCTATTACATTGTTTACTATTGGCACAACGCATTGAAGCCGAACCTCTTCGAGCCACTGGGCGCGGGACAGTTCATTTACATAGTTCCACTGCTTCTCGGTCTCATGTACTTCACCCGATTCATTCCGAGAGTATCATGGATCGTGAGAATACCAATTGGATTCACAATCGGCTGGGGCGCAGGGCTCTCAATACCCGCCTATTTCCAGGCTGATATTCTGCGCCAGCTCGAGGGAACAATAGTCACACCCGGAACTTTTGCTAACCCCGCGAACGGTATCTGGGCGGTCATCATTCTCATTGGTGTCGTCTGCACTCTGATCTACTTCTTCTTCTCCCGCGAGCATAAAGGCGTGCTGGGCAGTGCGTCAAGGCTCGGCATCATTTTTATCATGATCGGATTCGGTGCTTCTTTCGGCTACACGGTAATGGCGCGGGTCAGTCTCCTCATCGGCCGAATACAGTTCTTACTTGGTCCATGGTTGGGTCTCATAGATTAGAGACGTGGGCAGACGCGCAGCCAGGATAGTCAGTATCACGAGGAACGGAATATGAAGTTGAAGAAATTCGGTACATACCTGGTCATTCGCCTGGAAAAAGATGAAGAGATCGTCACCACGCTGGGCAAAACCCTGCGCGACCAGAAAATAAGCGGCGGTTTTTTCTTTGGGCTGGGCGTCGGGAAAGATCTGGAACTTGGCTATTTTGACGCTCATAAACAGGCATATGTAAAAAAAGAATTCAATGAGGAATATGAGTTCACGAGTTTTCTCGGCAACATTTCAACCGTTAAAGGAGAATTGAGTATTCACTGTCATGTCACGATAACTGACGATCAGTTCAATGCCTTTGGCGGACATCTTTTTCGCGGCACTGTACCGGCAACACTTGAGATCATAGTACTTCCCTTCAGTAGCGCTCTGACCCGTAAGAAAGACGAGGCCACGGGCTTGAACCTTCTGGATTTGTGAAAACAAAGAACTTAATGGATTCAAAGGAGTAGTATGCTTGAATACAAATCACCTCAGGTGAGCAAGAAAGCTAAAGAGATCATGAAACGTGACGCAAAAGTCATGTTCGGCGCCCATACGCGCACCGACGAGATCCCGCTCGTCGTCGAGCATGCCCAGGGCGCCAAAGTGACCGCCATTGACGGCAAAACATATCTCGATTTCGGTGCCGGGTTTGCCGTGGTCGGCACTGGACACTGCCATCCTGACGTGGTCAAAGCAGTCAACGATCAGATCCAGAAATTGATCCATATCTCGGGAAGTGATTTCTACTATAAGTCGCAGATCGAACTCGCTGAAAAACTGATCAAGATAACGCCTGGGAAATTTGACAAACGCGTATATTTTGGCAGCTCGGGTGCTGAAGCGGTCGAAGCTTCGCTGAAGATCGCCCGTTACTACACACGCCGCCCGAGAATGATAAGTTTCCTCGGCGCATTTCACGGACGGACATTTGCCGGCATGACCATGTCCGGCAGCAAAAAAGTGCAGAGAGCACATTTCTCCGGACTGATACCTGAAGTCTATCACGTGCCCTTCCCGTACTGCTACCGGTGTATATTCAAGCAAACCTACCCGGAGTGCATCAAGGGAGATTACGAAGGTGTACCACTCATCCACTGCCTATCATACCTGACCGCTGTGATATTCGAGAGGTTGATCGATCCTGAGGACGTTAGCTTGATCATGGTCGAGCCGATCCAGGGTGAGGGTGGTTACATTGTCCCGCCGCCCGAATTCCTTAAAGTTCTGCGCAAGACCGCCGACAAACACGGCATCGTTCTCATCTTCGACGAGATCCAGAGCGGGCTCGGTCGAACCGGCCGCTGGTTTGCCTGTGAACATGTTGGAGTCGTACCTGACATCATTCTCACGGCCAAGGCGATCGCGTCGGGATTGCCGATGAGTGCTACGGTCGGCAGAGCAGCGCTTATGGATCCGCAGGTCGATCCCAAAGCATGGGTGCCAGGGTCACACGGCTCGACCTTCGGGGGCAACCCGGTGATCAGCGCCGCCGCGCTTGCCTCACTGCGCATTATTGAGAAAGATCTGATCCAAAATGCCGCTGGGGTCGGCGGCTTTCTAAAGGAGCACCTCACCGAGATGATGTCGCGACACAAGATCATCGGTGAGGTAAGAGGTCAGGGGTTGATGATCGGTATTGAACTCGTGCAGGACAGAAAATTAAAGAAATTCTTCCCGCCCCAGGTCACGCGTGAGGGAAAGAACATCAAGGAAGTGGTCACTGGAGAGTGCTTCAAGCGCGGACTCATACTCTACGGAGCGGGCATCAGTTCGGTACGCATGTCTCCGCCTCTCATAATCACCAAGGATGATGCACAGACCGCCCTGGCGATCATCGATGAGGTGTTGACCGGCATCGAAGGACAACTTTCATGATCAATCCCGTGATATTCAGAGAATACGATATCCGCGGCTTTGCGGATTCTGACCTTACCGACGAAAATGTGCTGCTCTTTGCGCGCGGGGCAGGTACATACTATCGCAAAAATGGTCAAACAAAAATCTTCGTGGGCCGCGACATGCGTCTTTCATCACCGCGTATCAGCAAGATCCTGATCAGAGGTTTGAACGAAACCGGCTGCGACGTCATCGACATCGGCATGGTGCCAACGCCACTCCTGTACTTCGCACTTTTTTACTACAACATTGGCAATGGCATAATGATAACGGCGAGCCACAACCCCAAGGAATTCAACGGCTTCAAGGTTGCCATTGATCAGGCAACAATATACGGTCCGGAAATACAAAACTTAAGGAAAATGATCGAAGCCGGGCAATTCGCATCCGGCCAGGGCACCAGTGAAGAGAAAGATGTTACAGGTGATTACATAGATCATCTCTTAACGTCACTCACGATAAAGAAAGGATTGAGGGTTGCAGTTGACACCGGCAACGGCACATGCGGACCGGTTTTCGAGAGGATCTTGAAAAAACTTGAACTCGACTACTTCATGCTCTATAAAGAACCAGACGGTAATTTCCCGAATCATCTGCCAGATCCGGTGGTGCCCGAGCATATCACTGAGTTGATCAAAACCGTGAGCAAAGACGGCTTTGCGTGCGGCATCGGATTCGACGGCGATGGCGACCGCATTGGCGCCCTTGACGAAAACGGCCAAGTGATATGGGGCGATGTGCTCTTGGCGATATACGCCGAGGAACTGCTTGCCCGTACGCCCGGTGCGAAAGTCATCTTCGAGGTGAAGTGCTCCAAAGGTCTGATCGAACGCATCAAGGAGCTGGGCGGAGTGCCCATTATGTATAAGACAGGACATTCACTCATCAAAGCAAAGATGAAAAAGGAGAACGCCCCGCTGGCCGGAGAAATGTCCGGTCATATTTTCTTTGGCGACCGATACTACGGATACGACGATGCCATATATGCGGCGCTGAGGCTGATCGAGATCCTGAGCCAGGGCGATCGTCTTTCCTCGCTGGCATCAAGAGTGCCAAAGTACTATTCCACACCGGAAATTCGCATCGAAACAACAGATGAAGCCAAATTCAAAATCGTTGAGGATTTGAAATCCTATTTCAAGAAGCATTTTCGCGTGATCGACATCGACGGCGTACGTGTCGATTTCGATGATGGTTGGGGGTTGATCAGACCATCCAATACCCAACCAGTGCTCGTATTGAGGTTCGAGGCACGTACGGAATCCAGACTGGAAGAGATTCGAAAGCTTTTCTTCGACAAACTGGCCGAGCACACACAATAGATAATTAATATCGCCGCATCGAATTCTTATAGAAAAGCATAATTAAAGGAGCATTTATGAGCTTATTACTGTGCATAACGCTGTTGATCGCCCAGGCTGAGGAGACGCTGTTGCCTAAGTGGATGACTCCAGAAGAAAGCCTCAGGGTACATGAGATTGGCCGCGGCCACAGAATCACCAATCCACCGGGCGGATGGGTGGAGACGCCTGGTGAATTCGAACAGCTACGCGGGGTTTTCGTAACATGGCTCTATGGTTCTTATAACTCCATATTCAGGGAGATCGTGCGCGAAGCCGCAGAAGTCTCAAAGGTATACATCATCGTCGGCAGCAGCGGCGAGCAGAACAGTATTACCAACTACCTGCAGAACAGCAGTATCCCTCTTGATTCTATCATATTCTATATCTGGCCGCGCAACTCGGTCTGGGTGCGGGATTACGGACCTTGGTTCATGCGTAAAGAGGACAATACAGAAGGCATTGTCGATTTCATTTATAACCGACCCCGTCCCCTGGACGACACCATACCCTGGCGCATCGGTCAAGCCTGGTCACTGGGCGTTTACGGTTCGCCGCTCGAGCATGCCGGCGGCAATTTCATGGTCGATGGACTGGGCACAGGTTTTGCGAGCACCTTGATACACGAAGAGAACCCTCAATTCACACCCGCTGAGATCGAATCGGTGATGCTTGCCTATAGCGGGCTGGAACAATTCGTTGTGGTTCCCAGGATCGATATTGAATACACCGGCCATATCGACCTCTGGACCAAGATCCTTAATGACACGCTGGTCATGGTCGGCGAATACGCACCAGGACACCCGAACTACACGATCCTGAATGAAAACGCCGATTCAATAAGCAGCTGCACGAACCGTGAGGGTTTCAATTACCGGATCGTCAGGATCCCCATGCCCTGGTCAACATCGAGCGCCCCGCCATCATATTTGAACTCGCTCATCGTTAATAACAAAGTGCTCGTGCCAATATACGGTCTAGCCGAGGACAGCACGGCCCTTGCTGTATATCAACAGGTGCTACCCGGCCACGAGATAATTGGCATAGACTGCTCGACCATGGCGGGTTCTGGTGGCGCCATACACTGCATTACCATGCAAGTACCGAGTTCAAGCTTCATCCATGTACAGCATTATCCACTCAATGATACTGCGGATACCCTCAATGCTTACCGCGTGCGCGCCCGGATCACAACGTCGAGCAATCTTGTTGCTGACTCAACAATGATCTACTACAAGATCAACAGCGGGCCGTACAGCACAGTTTCGCTTACTCCAGTCATCGACACGCCCGGCGTATTCGCCGGATACATCCCTCCCCAATCCATGGGTGATAGTGTGACTTACTACCTGTCAGCACTGAACAACGACGGCATCAGACGTACCTCGCCCCGACACGTACCACCTCAAACCTACTCGTTCATCATTGGTGACGATCTCACACCGCCGGACATTGCACATATTCCACTCAACGACCAGCCGATCAGCAGCTGGCCAGCATATGTATCGGCCAACGTGACCGACATTTCCGGTATCGATTCGGTGAATCTAGAATATGACCTCAATGGCATAACTCAGGCACCAATAGCAATGGTGAATACGAGCGGAAACACCTACGGTGCAAGTTTCAGTGGCACGGTGAGCATCGGGGACACAGTTGCCTACCGGATCAAGGCCGTAGATGCTTCCACAAATCACAACACCGCATACTCACCGCCATCTGGTTACTATCAATTTGCCATTATCCAGAGAATACCGATCGGTATCTGGGAACCAGACCTGACACCGATAACAAGCGCACCCTTTATTGCTTACCTGGACAGTGTGGGCATCGCATATGAATACTCGGTGACTTACCCGGACTTTGATGCATACGATTGCATGCTCATCTTCCTGGGCGTATATCCAAACAACCATCAATTAAGTACGGCTCAGGCGAATACCCTGGTTGGCTATCTACAGAGTGGCGCCAAGTGTTACATGGAAGGGGCTGACGCATGGTGCTACGATCCGTCCGGTAGTATCTACCGCAGCTATTTTGGTATTGCGGAAGTTGACGACGGGAGCACGATGTCCGGAACCATCGAAGGCATAGCAGGCACTTTTACCCAGTACATGTCATTTGCGTATACAGGCGAGAATAACTACATGGACCGCATCAACGCCATATCACCTGCCTTTGCCGTATTCACAAACGGTGGCTACAACCGAACAGTTGCCTACGACGCCACTGCATATAAGGCTGTTGGTTCCTCATTCGAACTGGGCGGATTGGTGAATGGAACACTGCCGAGCACCAAAGAATACCTTATTGAGCAGATTCTGGATTTCTTGGGCATCTCCACCGGCGTTACGGAACACAAACATGCTACGACTTTCGGCCTGCGGATCCAGGTGCACCCGAATCCAGCGCGCGGTCACCTCACGTTGTCGACGTCCCTATATCAGCCTGCACGCGTAAGGATCGATCTCTACAACGTACTGGGACAGCGAGTAAGAAGGTTGGTAGACCATCACCTCGCATCGGGAGAACATGTCTTTACATGGAATTTCCGAGACGAAAAGAACCGGGAACTTGCTCCGGGCACCTATTTCTACCGGGTGACTAATGGGAGAGATGTACTGACTGGCAAAATACTACGGATAGAATAAATATCCCAATAATGCGTAATGGTTAGAACGGAAGCGGCATTCCGGTAATTGATTTAATACTCTCTTGGGTCTTTTCAAGTATCTTCCGGCGCGCATCGCTGAAAGCGGCGACGATCAGATCCTCAATCATTGCCACATCTTTTTCCTCAAGGACTTGAGGTTCAATTTTGACAGTGTGCACGTTCTGCTCACCGTCCATTTCAATCCTCACCATTCCGCCCCCGGCGCTGCCTTCTACTCTTATTGCCCGTAACTGCTCGAGCAGCTTTGACTGCAGCTTCTGCGCCTCTTTCATGAAGTTTTTCATCGTACTTCTTCTCCGTCAAAAAGTACCCTGATCGTATCCTCCAGGCTATTTTCCTTCTTTGGCTTTTCCTCAACATCCACCTGTAGATTCGGTTCCTGCTGCAACACCTTCTTCAGGACTGCCTGGAGCAAATCTTTGCTCTGCAGCAGCTGTTGTTTTATGAAATCATTCTCAGTAGTTAGGGCAACATCCTTTCCCTCGATCTTGATATCTGATTTATGAACGAGCGCCGCCAGCTTAGGACTTTGCGCTTGCAGGGCTTCCAGGATAACGTGTTTGATATCAGCGCGGTTTGTGGGTTCCTCGGTTGTTGCTTTTGTAGCACCATGTTTTACGAGCTTACACAGCACGAGTTCGAAGGCGATACGGGCATTCAATGATCTTCTGATCAGTTCTTCCGATTTCAGCAGAACGTCGAGCATTATCATTACGTTATCTTTATCCAAGCTCATGGACCTGATCTTCTCTATTTCTTCATCATTCAGATCGAGCAATTCGGCCGGCATTTGGCTATGCACCAGCAAGACAACACGGAGGTAATCCACGAGACCACGGTACATTTCAAGGGGATCGGCACCTTCTTCAATACCACGGTTCAGAGTACAGAGCACGCCCTTGTGACTTGCCTGTGTTATTTGCTGGAGAAGTTCGCAATAAAAATCGCTGCCCAAGAATCCGATCAATTTGAAAACATCTTCCTCCGTTACCGTACCTTCGACAAAGGAGGTCAGTTGTTCAAGAATACTCTCGCCGTCGCGCACACTGCCATCTGCCCTGATCGCTACATAGTGCAGTGCTTTATCGGTAATGGATATATTTTCCTTTTCGGTGATCGCCCTCAGTCGTTCACTGATCTCCTTCACCGAAAGCCGCTTGAAAACAAAACGCTCACAACGGGATAATATTGTCTGCGGCAACTTGAGTGGATTCGTCGTGGCAACTATGAAAACGACCGACGGCGGCGGTTCTTCGAGCGTCTTCAACAAAGCATTGAAGGCTTCCTGCGTCAGCATATGCACTTCATCGATTATGTATATCTTACGCTGGCTATGTAATGGGGAGTACTGAACGGCCTCGCGTAAATTTCTTATCTCCTCGATGCCACGGTTGGAGGCGCCATCGATCTCCACGACATCGATACTCCGACTCAGAGCGATTTCCCGGCATGACGGGCATTTCTGACAGGGATGAACAGTCGGACCTTCAATGCAATTAAGACTCTTGGCGAAGATCCGGGCCGTCGTTGTCTTGCCAACACCGCGTGGGCCAGCAAACAAGAAGGCATGGCCGATGCGACCGCTCTTGATCGCACCCTTTAAGGAAGCGACTACATGGGTCTGCCCGGTCAGCTCATCAAAATCCTGAGGACGATATTTCAGCGAAATCACACGGTGATTCATACTAAGCCTCGCTCCGCTCGGCAAGTCCGAAATTCTAAGCACGAATCTCTAGACAATATCGAAATTCCAAATTCGAATGTCCAAAACTGTCTTATATTATGGTAATTTGATAATAGGATTTGTTTAGAGTTTCGGATTTCGGATTTCGGATTTCTGGACAGGTTTTTCAATAGTCACTCCTAATAGCTCGATCCTTGGATGTATAAGATCTTCCCTTATAAAGCGGATAAATTCCGGTCGTGCGACTCCCTTCGCCAGAAACATCCAGGAACAGCAAGACGAAGAACTCAGACCAGGAACCCTTGTGACTAGCCCTTTCTACTTACCGCTGCTTCCTTCCGGACCTGACGGGGTTCATAGACGGTACTATCACAAGACCCGATCGTCAACGCCCTTCAATTTCCTGCTGTCGCTCCTAAATGTACTGACTCAAATGAAGTGTTCAACCCCGCATAAGCGGATTTCGGGTCATCCTGATTTCCATCGGGCTTCAGGGCACCGCTAGCTCCCCGTCTAGCACGACCGGGACTATCGCACAAAATCGGTTTTCACAAAAAGAAATTCCGAAGGTTTGATCCCGCAAGTACCGATGCCTCTTCTGACCAAATCAGTCTGATAGTTCTCTATACTCTTCGCGCTGATCTCGGCAAGCCGCTCATACTCTGGCGCACGCATATTCATTATCAGTTCTTCCCCGCCGGGCAACTCACTCAGCTGCACTACGTAGCGCTTCGCAATCTCAGGATTTCTGGCAAGGTAGCTCAGCGCAGCTTCGACGGCCGTCTTTACGCGGATCGCCGCCAATCTATTCTCAGACATTACGTAATTCTTACGCATGACCACGGCACTATAAGGTATGCTGGGTATGATATAGGTTGAAGCCAACCCCTCGGCCAGGGCTATATTCCCAAGGGAAAGCATGTAGGCACGATAAGGGTCAAGCAGGAACAAGGCGTCAGCTTTCTTTTCCGCGAAAGCAGTGATTATCTCTTCGCGCTGCAGCGCAACGTATTGAACATTGCGCAGGTTTATGTCCTCGACCATCCTGGCCATGATCAGGTTTATGAAATACTCATCACGCGCGAGATATCCGATGCGTTTACCGCTCAAATCCCTGAGCCGTGTAATCCGGGATTTCGGGGGTACGATCAGCGCATCAACTGATCTCCCTGGTTTGATCTCCAAGGAACCAAACGCCTTCAGTGTATCCCCGTTTGTGCTGGGCGAGATGAGTAACCAGTACCAGGGAACAACCGCAACGTCATACAAGCCACTCTTTATCCCTTCAAGGGGATCTCCTTCGACTTCCACAAATTCGGCTTCGACCTTTTCCAGCTCGAAATAGTTCCTCGTTGTGTCAAAAAGCGCAACATAGAATGGCAAGGTACCGTAAGACTTGTCGACACCGAATCTCACTTTTGAGGGCAGAGATTCCTTGTAGATAGGGTAACCAACGACCACCAGCAGCCCTAAGACTGCCAGGAGAACGAAGATGGTCAGCAGCCTTTCAGTTGATTTGATATTCATCACTGCTCCTTTTGCGCCTTTTCTGCCTTCGTCAACCATTCCAATGCTTTCTTATTATTACCCATTTCGCGATAGACATACGCCAGATTGGTCATTGCATCTACGTTCTTGGGGTCATAAACAAGCACCTTGTTCTCATAGAAGTCAACAGCCTTCTGATAATCTTTCTTTTGTGTGTAATTGACGCCAAGATAAAACCATGCATATATGTCGTCTTCTTTTACCTCGGTTATCTTTCTAAAATATCCAATTGATTTATCCCAATTCTTGTATTTCAGGTTTATTTCACCTGCATAGTACAAGGCATCTAAATCATCGTCCTTTAGATCAAGGCTTTTTTCTAGATTAATCAGAGCAAGCGAATCGTTCCTCAGATTATAGTATACCATTCCTATATAGTAGTATGTGCGCGCCAGGCCTTCGCGGGTTTTATAGAATTGTTCGATCGTCCTGCGCTGCTCGGTCAACCCGCCATCGAATCCTAGTCTTACTTTGACCAACTCTTCGAGCTCTTCTTCATTTTTTGCCCCCCAGAGCCTGGCGATCTCGCGGATGACATTATCATCGACCGCGGGTACGTTCTGGAAGAGCACTTTGACCGTACGGTCGTATTTAGTGACGAAATATTTCACCGCCTCCTTAAAACTAACGAGTGAAGAATCGTACTGGCCTTTATCGAAAACAGCCCTGCCAACGAGGAAATATGCCTCCGCGTTCTCTGGATCGATACTCAGGGCCTTATCGTATGAAGCATTTGCCTTATCTATTTCACCCAGTTCAAAGAAGATACCGCCTTCGAGAATGTATTCACTTACGTTATTCGGGTCGAGCATTTCACAATAGGATAAATTCCTCAGTGCCTCGTGATAACTCTTTTCGGCCATCAAAGTGACCGCCGCGTTGTAGAATGTCTGCCAGTAAACTGGTATATTCTGTTTGTCAGCCAAAACCCAATTAACCGTCCTCGTGGAATCGATCGCCACGCCGCGCTGGAATGCCTCACTGGCAGCGAGCCAGTTGGCCAATCCGATCTCAACCTTGGCTAGCAGAACATAATATTCGTAATCGTTTGGTGCTTTTTCAAGGCCCGCCAGGATCTGCTCCTTTGCCGCTTCATATTCGCCTTGCTGGATATATATCCGGGCAGCGTTCTTTGCGGTCGGTGGGCAAGCCATAAACAGGAATACCATACCGAGGAAGATAATCTTTTTCATCGTGCCTCCTTGATTGTAATTCTATTTATTATTCATTCGAAGTCAATACTGAACTTAACCTTCATTCGAATGACCAGTTTCTGCGGCACCGAGATACCGCCAGAGCCGGTCAACATTACTCTTGATTTTCATGCTGTACCATCTAATATTGGTCATGCTTTCATGCAGCATTATTGCAGTTTTGATATGCAAGTCGATTGTTGTTAATTCAGCGCTCCTCTTTGTGAACGTGGACAATACAGTTGTTAACGAAATCGATCTTAAAGGACCGATAATCGACTACGTCCTTGATGACTTCCTCTATATTTCAACTGCTAACTATCTCTACAAGATCGACCCCTCAGCGCCATTGCTCATCGACAAAACGCCTCTCCCATTGCGTTTCAACTATCTAATGCTCAGAAACCACGAAATATTACTGATCGCAACCGACGAGATCATCATCCTTGACCGTATAAACCTCGCGTTCAAGTCGGGAATTGGTATCGAGCATGGCGACAGCCGCCCCCTGGTCAAAGATCAGTCATTTGCCTCAGTAGCTGCGAAGAATAATATCTATTTGATAAACGACGCTGGGGCAAAGAGCACAGCCCGACTTGTCGACAAGCAAACTGGACGGTCAATGAAAAGGGTCAGGATGGACCGCGTGAAATCATCTGATTACGATCCGAAAACACAATCTTTTATATTTCTCGATGTGAGAAATAATATACTGGTGTACGATATCGATATGAACCGCAAACGCAGGATCGAACTGAAAATCAACGCTCGCTCATGTACAGTGCACCCCGACGGTTTCCTGGTGTATTTTGATCAGGGAATCCTTCTCACCAACCAAGAGGGGAAGGTAATCGATTTTCAACCGATACTGCTGCCGCCGGGCCCGGATGGTTCTCTTATTCTAGGCCAGGAGGCAGTAATTCATCTGGACAATGTTGCACTCAGACCCAGCGGATACCTACCGAACGAAAACCAAATCGTTCAGTCATATCCATGTCCCGGCCTCTCCTGCGAGCTTGGCATAGACGATAGGCGCAACTTCTACCTGCTGGGCAAAGAACCACTGGAGATCACGCCGCTTGCCAGAAAGGGGATGGAATTAAAAACCTCAAAAGCACCCGTGCTCGCAGCATCTGACTCCCTATGGTATATACAGGTGGGGGCTTTCGCCAACGCTGCCAATGCACTGCAAGTGCACGATGATTTACGCGAAAGTGGAATGCCGGTATTTATCGATTCAACAGACCTTTACCGCGTCAAGTTTGGCGGGTTTACCGACAAATTATTCGGTTTGAGCATCACTGAAAGCATGAACCTCAGTGGCTGGTTTGTCTATGATCAAAAAGCTCGAGGCAGGAACCCTGAAGAGTTCTTCATTGGCACTGAGAAATTTGTGATCCGGGAAGGTGTAGTAAGGAAGGAGTAGAATATGAAAAAGATCATCAATACATGCAAAGCACCCAAGGCGATCGGGCCTTACTCCCAGGCAACAAGAACAGAAAATCTCTTGTTCACCGCGGGACAGATCGCGATCGATCCGAACACGAACACTTTTATGGAAAGCGATGTTGTCTCTCAGACAAGACAGGTACTGGAAAATTTGAAAGCAGTGATCGAAGCAGCCGGATCAAACCTTTCCCATGCATTGAAGACTACAGTCTATCTTACAGAACCGGAAAATTTCGCTGCGATGAACGAAGTCTACGGGCAGTATTTCAACACCGAACCACCTGCACGCACCACCATATTTGTCAAAGCATTGCCCAAGAATGCATTAGTAGAGATCGATGTCATTGCTCAACTATAAGACCGCCGAGAAGAAGATCGGCGTGAGTTTCCGTAGAAAGGCACTGCTCAAGCTTGCCCTCACGCACTCATCATTCCCGCGCGGTGAAACCAAGAAACCCGTAAAATCCAATGAAACCCTTGAGTTTCTTGGCGATGCCGTCCTGGAACTGGTAGCGCGCGAGTACCTTTACAAAAAATACCCCAAGTTGAGCGAGGGTGAATTGAACGAGATCAAGATCAAGTACACGAATCAGAACACCCTTTACAATGCTGGAAAAGATCTGGAGATCGGCGAACTGCTCTTAATGGATAAGGGTGAAGTGCTCACTGGTGGACGCCAGCGCCCCTCTAATGTGGCTGGCTGCCTGGAGGCCCTGGTCGGAGCCCTCTATCTCGATGGGGGTCTCAGCAAATCCAGGAAATTTGTCATCAAGCATATTCTAAAAAGGGATATCTCGGGGTTGCGTGACTACAAATCCTTGCTTAACCGGTGGGCAATGAAACAACAGTTCACAATAAGCTACCGGGTAGCCAAGTCACATGGTCCACCCCACCGTAAAGTATTCTACGTCGACCTTTATATAAATAAGAAGAACGTCAGCCGCGGTACTGGTGATTCCAAGAAGAAGGCGCAGCAGTCGGCAGCCAGGCAATTCCTTGAGGACAATCCGGAAATAGAGCTGTAGCAACGTTTAGCACAGAACAACGCGTCCCTCATCCGCATCGATTTCGATCAATGCTCCATCCGGAATCAACGACATCGCGCCGGTGACCGACAAAGCCGGCAAGCCAAGTTCGCGCGCCACCATTGCCGCATGACATATCACACCACCAACCTCAACGATCAAACCTGAGGCTGTCGTAAAAAGCGGCGTCCAGCCCGGATCTGCATGATGTGTCACAAGTATTTCTCCCTGTTTGAGCCGATGAACTTCTGAGAAATTTCTGACAATGCGTGCCCTTGCCTTGACCCTTCCGAAGCTAAGTGCTTCACCAGAAATTATATCGGATCTCTGTACCGTACTTGTGACGCGTTCGCCACTTTCGTAGATTATTTCAGGTGCCTCAGCAAGCTGATAGTTGCGCCATTGTTTTCTGCGTTGTGCGACCCTGCTCCTGACTTCTTTCTTGACAATGCGGACTGCGTTTATCTCATCCAGGTCGCGGAGGGTAAGGAAAAATATGTCACGCTGCTTCTCTATGAATCCGTCCTCCGCCAGTTTACGTCCTATGACAAGTAACTGATCTTTTGCTTTGGCCGTAGCCTTCAGATAATAGTGTTTACCATTCTCTCGTAATGGAATGAAAGCTTCGAGGCGCGGGATGAACAGCTTGAGCACGGAACGTTCAAAGGGGCGCACGGAATCCAGTATGTCTCTTATGATCTCTTCACGTCGCGCGGTGTACGTACTGTGTCTTGCCGTCGTGATGACCCTGTATAGCATATCATAATCTTCGCGCCAGTTAATACTGGCGATATCGAATTCGGCCGGGCCACGATGACCAAAATCGGCCATGAATTCCTCAATTCTTGCACGAAATTCCGCATCTTCATTATACAGCTGCTGCAGATGCGGAACATCGACCGCCGATATCTTGTCCCGGGCGAGCTTTGCGAGCCGGTTGATACTTAGTGCCATTTCCCCTGTTTTGTCAATGATACCCGTTATTGTCCTGCGGGCCATTGCCTCGCCTTTCCTGCCGAGTCTGATGCTCAATAGGCCACCCAACAGCCCCAGATAGAAAGCGCCCAAGAAGATACCGCCGAAATATCTCCTGGCGAATCTCTTGAGGATAACTTTCATCCACGTGTTGACTTTGTCGGTTCCGGATCCAAGATCATCAATGATTTCAAAGTTTGCACAATATGCATCCAGTTCATCATTTGTTCTGGCTATCTCATTGCGCATCCAGCCATATCTGATAAATGCAAGCGTCAGATAGTATAACAAACGTGTCAGCGCGGTGATGCTGAAGGCAAACATCCTGGGTGCCGGCATGATCTTTGGCAGATTCTCAATGTCCACCGCCCTGAATGCGGTTGCCATTTGTGGATCTATGGCACGGTCACTGCTTATGGAATCCAGGAGCGGACCGATCGGTCTTCCATACATCAGGGTATTGTTCATGTTCCAATAAAGCCTTCCCGAGAGCATTTCAACCGGCCTGAATTTTCTGTATTGCTCTTCACTGATCGGAAAGCCAAAGACGTCGATCATGATGCCCGGGAAGAATGATGTGTCAAAGATCGACCAGGTCATTGGCGATACCGGGTCGGGTATGGTCTCCCTGACGTTGGCATTGCACCACACCGTACCTCTGCTTCTTTGCGTTGCGGCGTGTAGCATCACCGGACGCGACTGTAATATGTATAGCCTGCCGCCCTCTATCGCCCATTCAACATCCTGCGCCATTTTCAAGATCCGCTCTATCTTTTTGCCTGCAGCGATCAATTCCTCCAACCGCCCCGTTGACAAGAGCTCTGCACCTTTATGTTCAATGATCTTGCCGCCCCTCACACGATATCTTACGGGCACAACTTCACCCGCCACCAGCTTGTCACCTAAGCCAGAACAGCATTCGATCATTACCTCACTTACTGAAAAAGGGCTCTGGGTAACCATGACACCGCTGGTATCAGGCTGCAGCTGATGCTGGATAATGACGGCCATGTCGCCACACTTGATATTCATCTGCCGGCAATACTCCTGCACTATTGGAGAACGCGCCGATTCCCATGTTCGAAGGATCGCCTGTACACCCTCGTCAACGCTATTGATATTGAGCGTTGTTGAATACATACCGGCAAAAGAAACACCAGGCAGATCCTCGGCCGAGCCAGATGAACGGATCGCGACCATGCCTTTTTTCAAGAAAGCCCGGAGTGTTTCTTCAAGTTCTTTCCTCATTTGCGGGGGCATGATTCTGTCGGCCATATATCTCTGGTATGCCCGCGTGGATAGCACCCGGAATTCGGGCACTTCAAAAGACTTTCTCATCCGGAACAGATTGCCCGCTTTGGCGCCGACCAGCCGTGTGTTTCCTTTATTCACCACGTACATCGCTGCTCCCAGATGGGATCTGCCCCTCAAGTTCTTCGATCTCAAGCGCAAGTCTTTGATACTCATCAAATAGCCTTCTTGCTTTTTTTGACCCAGGTGCTCCGGCCTGACGGATGAAACTCTGTCGCAATTTGCTGCGCCTTGCTTCCTTCTGCTTAATGTTCTGCTTTATTCTCTCAGCCCTGGATTCTTTGGGATGCTGTATTCGCTTTTCCTTGATCGCACCGCCCCGGCCTTTCTTCTTCCATAAATAATAGGAAAAATCCCCGGGATAGTCATTTATGCTTCCGTTCTGCAACTCAATGATCCGCGTCGCAAATGCTGCAATAAGATCCCGATCATGCGTCACAAGAACCACCGCGCCCTTGTACAAAAGAAGCGCCTGCTTGATCGCCTCGGTTGATTCAAGGTCCAGGTGGAATGTAGGTTCATCGAGAACCAGGAGATTAGATGATCTTAACATGGCCTTTAGAATAATCAACCTCGTTTTCTCCCCACCGCTCAACACATTAACTTGTTTATAAACATCATCATTGGAAAACAGAAAAAGCCCCAGATAGGTACGTATCTTTTCGCCAATATCAGCAGGCGCTTCATCCAATATCTCATCAAACAAGCTCTTCCCCGAATCAAGCCGCCGGACGAGTTCATGAGAGAACATGCCAACCTGCAACCGCTCGCTAGCCCTCCGCAAGCCGGCCGTGGGTTTCTCAACACCGCTTATGATACGGCTGAGAGTTGATTTACCGGCTCCATTCTTGCCGATCAGGGCGATCCGGTCACCGTTTTCAACAACTAGATCGATATCCTTAAATATGGTGTTGCTGCCATACGTCTTCGCCACACCATGTAGCTCAATGAGTCTTCGGCTGTGGATCGCGGCAGCTGGAAAATCAAGTTTTATTGTTCGACGTTCTTGTTCAACCTGGACCCTCTCCATTCTCGCCAGATATTTCTCCCGGCTTTTCACTATTCGCGCCTTAGATTTGTTAGCTTTGTTGCGTGCTATGAACTCCTTGATCTGCTCGATCCTTTTTTCCTGCACCTGGGCGCGATGCAGCAGTCTTTGCTTCCGCGTTTCGGTTTGCTGTATATAACCCGTGTAATCTGTGCGGTATGACCGGAACGCTCCGAGATCGATCTCCCATATGCCCGCCGAATCCTGTGCATCGTGCAGAATCCGGTCGAGAAAATAGCGATCATGGGAAACAACCACCATTGCGCCCTTGAAATTCCTGAGGTAGTTTTCCAACCATTGAATAGATTCGATATCCAGATGATTTGTCGGTTCGTCCAACAGGAGCAGTTCGGGTCGCTTGAGCAATATCCGTGCTAGCACAATACGCATCTGCCAGCCGCTTGAAAAATCTCCGACTGCCTTGTCGTAATCGGCATTCGTAAAACCGAGGCCCGCGATCACTTTGTGGGCTTCGGTTTCATAGCCATAACCACCGATCGAATGGAATACGGCCTCGGCAGATTCATAGCTTCTTGTGATCTCCTTTGACCCCGGATCAGAAGCCATTTGTTCTCTTTTCCTGGTGAGATCATTCAGACACGCATTATAATCCCTCAATACTTCATCTATCAACGTCTTGCCCCGTACTACAATCTCCTCCTGGGGCAGATAGCCGATCCTGACATCCTTATGGCGTTCGATCGATCCCTGGCTGGGCAGAACATCGCCCTTTATCATACGCAACAGGGTTGTCTTTCCGCTTCCGTTCGCGCCGACTAATCCCACCCGGTCATGCCGGTTCAGAATTGCACTAGCACCACCCAGCAGCGTCCGTTCGCCAATAAAGTACCCAACCTCGCAGAGCCTGATTATTATCATTAAGTTACATAATACAGGAATCCGACAAATAGTCAAGCCGGTGAGCCTTCCACAACTGAATTCACGCGGACGCAAATTGCGTTTTTGGAGCGTTCAGAATTGTCTCTTGACAAATACCGAGTCCTACATATAATTCGGGTAGTGCAGTCGTGATACATATCTGTACGGCTTCTGTAATAAGTAATAAAAGAAAGGAGGTGAGAAGCACACCAAATCAACTGTCTTCCGATTAAAAATAAGGCAATAAAAGGAGGAAACAAATGAAATATGCCTTAGTATTAGCGATTATGCTATCGCTCTCCGCAGGTTTGGTAACCGAGTCCTTTCGCTATCAATCCACTGCCGGGCTATTCGAGGACGATTACGATCTGCTCTTTGATCCGGCAAGGATACCTGAGATAGGTGGGACTCGACTCTGGACAAGTCTCGCCAACTTCGTAACGGGCGATGAGAACCTCTTTTCCGGTGGCAGCCAGCCCTATATCCTCATCGGCGGCGTAACCGGTTTGGGCAGCCTGTATCCAGGCGTGATGTATGATCGACGAGCGCAGAAAACCGCTCTCAGCACGGGCCTCAATGATCCCTATGGTAATCCTATGTACGGCGACGGCGAACTGACGATCGTAAACTGGAACAATCCGGATACGCTCGGGAACTGGGCCAACCGCACGGTCGAAACGAGAACGAGATCAGCGTACCAACTGGTTGGCAGCAGCGATTGGTATCTTGCCGTGGCAACACAGCGCAACAACCTGCGTCTGGGCTTGAGTTTCATGCACCGTGACTACCGCACTACTTATACTGATCCTGATAACAACTTCACGTATTACTTCGTGTCCGAAGACCTCGTGGCAGACACGCTTGAATATCGACGCGACGTGATGTTTGAAGGTGATGAGATCTCTAAGAACGGAGAGAATGATTTCCGCTTCAGCGCTTGGTTGGACCGGGAGAATATCTCCTTCGGGTTGAACGTCGACTTCGACATGTTAAGCACGAAGAACGAAGCCATTATTCTCGGCGACTCAGCCGAATACGAACACCCAGAGGATCCCGCCACGGATTACACACTCATAGCAACATTCGATTCGGTGATGCAACCGCAATCGGGCAACCGCTTTGGCATTGGATTAAAATCCTTCTACAATTACAACGAGAACACCCAGGGTCGCTTCTACGTCAACTTCTATACCCAATCCCTCAACTATGGTGACGATGCGATGGAATATTTCTACAAGACTCGAGAACTTAATTACACTACGTTCACGGATGATACGATAAATACGGTTACATATTATGACGGCGGCAGCAGTCGCATGGGCATAAGCGTTGGCACAAAACATCTCTTCACTATCTCGGAACGCCTCAAGTTCGGTATCGGGGTGTTCTTCAATACATCGTCATACTCGGATTCAACCACAGCCCAAGACACAACTGTATCGATACGTGTGTTTGACAATGGCGACACGATATCCGGACCTGAGGACTATACCCGCACTATAACGCAAAGCGAGACATGGATGACGCTGGTCGATGGCAGTAACAATAGTTTCGTATTTCCCGTCGGCCTGGAATTCGCGATTGTAAAGCCACTCGTCTTCCGCCTTGGCGCTCAACATACTCTTTCCTACAATAATTATACAACGACGATCGAGATGATCGACTTCGAACCACAGCGTACTCTAACGGTATATGGCGATGGCACTACTACCGAGATCATTGCCGACCCCGGTCCGATGCCGGAAAAATCAGTGGAAGAGCAGAACGAGAAGGTACCAGCCACTGACTATTATTACGGACTCGGCTGGATGGTCACCAAGAATCTCCAGATCGACCTCATGGGCTTTAATGAGCTGACCGACCTGTCCAACTGGCGACTCTCGGCTACATTGAGATTCGACTGATGACATTCTATCTTGATTAGCTGATTTCATTCATAAACTCGACAAAAAGGGAGAAGGGGCTTCGGCCCCTTCTCCCTTTTATGAAACTTGATTTTTCTCTTATTGCAATTATAATTACACACAAATCATGACGAACCCCGCATTTCTTTCCTATATATCTAGTATTGTACATTTACACATACAGAACACGATTCATTCACACGATCGCATCACAAAAAAGGCTTCGGTCCTCAGTTGCGAAATGCGATACGGTTTCGTCAAACGGACTCCTTTCTCGCCCGCCGCAAACGGCCAACGAATCGCTTTTCGAAACCGACCAACGAGAAACGATCTTTTCCCATGGACCTGAACGAATACCAGAAGCTGATCGAGAGGATCTATCTCAAGAAGGACTCGAAAAGAGGGATCGATAAAACATTCAACTGGCTTGTGGAAGAGATCGGAGAATTTTCGCGCGCTATCAGAAAGAAAGACAGAGATAGAATAAAGGAGGAATTTGCTGATTGCCTCGCCTGGCTGCTCTCAGTCGGCTCGATCCTTGGCATCGATGCTGAAGAGGCAATGACCAAGTACACGTCCGGATGCCCGAAATGCTCTCGAATACCTTGTGAGTGCAAAGAGTAGTAATTGGGTTGGGGGTGAGATGCTTGATAAAAGGTCCATGAAGCGTCATTTGTCGATATTCGTTGTTCGGTTGCGAAAGACGATTCGGTTGCGAAAGGCGTATGTCGACGATGACTCGTAAGAGAATCGCTAGCTTCCTTGATCTTGATGTCTACCAAAGCACTTATCAAGCTTCGGTGATTGTTTTGACTAAAATCATTCCCAAACTACCTAAATCAGAGCAGTACGATCTCGCCGACCAATTACGCCGTTCAGTCAAGGCAATTCCTCGTCTCATCGCAGAAGGTTTTGCCAAACGCCACCAGAAAAAAGGATTTCAGAAATATCTGGACGATGCCGCCGGCGAGAGTGATGAAACCATTGTTTCACTGTGCCATGTCCGTGATATCTACAAGGTTGAAATCGAGTTAACTGAAAAACTCATCGACACATATCGCAACGCTTCAAGGCAGCTCTACAATCTCTCTTGTGTTTGGGAATCCTTCGGGCCACGGAAAACGAAACCGAAGGTCGAAACCGAATCGCATATCGAAACCGACAAACTTTAAACATATTATAGGGAAGGAGGCTCAATGAGTCTGATAATATTATGTACCTTAGTGGGTCTAGCACCGCCATCAAATGTCCGGGCGTACGATGCCCCGGATGATGGAGGTGGTGTTATAAACGTCGAATGGCAACTATCGACCGATGATGCTCAGACCGATGCATATGAGATTTACCGTAGTGAAAACGGCAGTGATTTCGTGAAAGTCGGGCTCATCGGGAGAAGCCGTCAATTCTACCAAGACCAGACAACCGAAGACGGGATTTTGTATGCATATAAAGTAGCGACAGTTTCAGACACTGTGAGAGCACTCTCAGAGCCCAGTCCAGAAGTCATAAGCACCCCATCATGGATCAATGTTGCCAAGGTGAACATCTACGTTGCGATGCTCATATTTGGGGGACTTATCCTGTATTATATTTACCACGCGCGCAAAGGTAAGGAGTTGTTCATCAGAAAGATCGCCGGCTTACAGGCAATTGATGATGCAGTGGGCCGGGCAACAGAAATGGGGAAACCGATACTATATGTCCTTGGACTTGGATATATCGAAGACATCGCAACCATTGCCAGTCTGAACATCCTCGGAGAAGTCGCCAAGAAAACAGCGCAATATGATACAAAATTGATCGTTCCCAATGCCGATCCGATCGTCTATACAGTAGCACGTGAAATTGTGAAAGAATCTTACACCAACGCGGGCCGACCCGATGCTTACGATCCGGAAAGCGTGTTTTTTCTGGCACGTGAACAAATGGCATACGCGGCCGGCATTGATGGCATTATGACGCGGGAAAAACCCGCCACCAACTTTCTCGTTGGTTACTTTGCCGCTGAGTCTTTAGTAATCGCCGAAACCGGTGCGGCAACCGGCGCGATCCAGATCGCCGGAACAGATGCACTTGCTCAGCTACCTTTCTTTGTGACCGCATGTGACTACACCCTCATCGGTGAGGAATTATATGCGGCATCGGCTTACATCTCAAAACGGCCATTGCTGCTCGGCGCGATAAAAGGAGAGGATTGGTCTAAAGTGATTATTGCCGCGGCACTGATACTTGCATCGATCATTGGTCTCGTTTCCCAGTTCCCGATACTCAGCCTTTTTCAATAGGAGCCAATAATGAAAAAAAGAATACCTTTGATCCTCATATTTGTTGCCGGGTTATTGGGCGTTATTTCTTTCGTCATCCCCCACCCCTCCTATCAAGTATATGACGCATGGATACGCAACGATCTATTGCGTGTGCTCTCTGCATTCGCCGTGGTGCTTGCTCTAGGAAGTCTTCTAAGGGTGCATTCTGATAAGATCCGGCGCAAACGTAGGAACTGGCAATATTCCTGGTTATTACTTATTGCATTCGCTGTTTCCGCTATTATCGGATTATTTGGCGGCGTGGCGGCCGATGGAATTTTGCCAACAACGATTGGTTCTTTCAGTTACGATATCCAGACACTGTATGAGAATATTGTCATACCGCTTGCTTCTTCTATGTTCGCACTCCTGGCGTTTTTCATGGCTTCGGCTGCTTACCGGGCATTCAGGGTGCGTTCCATGGAAGCAACACTTCTTCTGGTCGCTGCGTTCATCGTAATGATCGGCGTTTTACCGCTTGGCTACAGCATATCAAAACATCTGCCCGCTTTCGTACAATGGATCCTGAACGTACCTAATGTAGCTGGACAACGCGGCATTGTTTTGGGCATTGCACTTGGTGTCGTCGCCACATCATTGAAGATCATCCTGGGAATAGAACGTGCCTGGCTGGGAGGTGGCGAATGAAAATCTACGAAAGGCTCAATAAAATAGACCGCAGGATCATCTATGCTATCCTCTTCGTTGTTGTCACGTTGCCCCTCATCTTTCCTTCCGTCCTAAAGGTCACCCCAATGACGCCGGTCGAAAATCTCTTCACGGCAGTTGATAAAACAACCGATGACAAAGCGCTTATACTCGACTGCAGTTACGCACCTCAAATCAAGGCCGAAGTAGAACCAATGGCGATCGCCGTGCTCCGACACGCATTCAAAACAAGAAAGAAGATACTCGTCCTAAGCTTGTACGTGGAAATGATTGGATTGGCAACCAGAGCACTGAATCAGGTCGTCGAAGAATTCAACAGCGTTGCTGAAACGTATGAGGACAGCATTATCTACGGGCGCGATTATGTTTTTCTTGGCTGGCAACCACCACCCATTGTGCCCATGCTTGGCATGGGTGAAAGCATATCGAATATCTACGTCGTCGACTACTATGGAAACCAAACTGATACCCTGCTGATGATGCAAAGAATCAGGAATTATAATGACATAAGTATCCTCGTTGCCCTGAGTGGTTCACGAATACCAATTTCCTGGGTCTCCTATGCACAGAACAGGTATGGCCTTCAGGTGGGCGTTGGATGTACCGCAGTTTCAGGGGCGGATTTCTATCCATACTATCAAACCGGACAGTTCACCGGACTCATGGTCGGGATGAAAGGAGCAGCAGAGTACGAAGAACTTGTCGAAGCTAACCACGGAGTAAAAGGCAGACGAGTCGCCAGCGAAGCGATGCTTTCCCTCACCTATGCGCACCTCATAATCATGCTCTTCATTGTTATTGGTAACATAGGCTTTTTCCTACACAGGAGGAAAAAATGAACATCTCAACTGACCCCTGGGTATGGATAGCATCGATATTGAGTATAGCAATACTATCGTTTCTATACAAGGAGAATCCATTTTTCAGAGCCGCCGAGCACATCTTCCTAGGAGTCGCCAATGGATATCTCGTAACCTTTTACTGGCACCGGATTCTCATGCCCATTCTCTTTCGGCCGTTATTCCAGCAGGGTGACTTGCTACTGATCGTCCCCTTCATCGTTGGCATGCTCTATCTGACCCGTTTCATACCGAGAGTATCATGGCTGGTGCGTATACCGATCGCAATCTACATGGGCTATTGGACCGGTGTTCTCATCCCGGCGACAATACAAGCGCAGATCATCAAACAGGTACAGGGTACAATACTAACAGCACCCAACTTTCAATCCTGGAACGCCGGCACATCAGGAATTGCGTGGTCAGTGATTGTATTCATCGGGGTGCTATGTACGCTTTCCTATTTCTATTTCTCGCGTGAGCATAAAGGTGTTATCGGATTCACTTCACGTATCGGCATCGTCTTTGTGATGATCGGATTCGGTGCGGCTTTCGGCTACACGGTCATGGCACGCATAAGTCTGCTCATCGGCAAATTACAATATCTATTAGGAGACTGGCTGGGTATAATCAAATAGCGTAGCTTCCAGGCCATATCAGAACGGCCCCGTAGCATATACACTACAAGCGGGGCCGCTTCTTCTTATCAGCTGATAAAAACAACCTCTTTACTTCTTCCCCGCCATACATATAATTGCGCTTATTCCAACTTCTATGGATGAATTCTTTTTCGAGGTTCACGGCAAACCAATCCTTTCCTCGATTGGAGTTCGCGTCTGCAAAAGACGATCTTTTCGTGTTATACGGCTGCGGTTCACGGTTACGAAAAACGACCAACGAAGCGCTCTTCCAAACCGCCCAACGCCAAACCATATTTATCCAACATCACAACCCCAACCTAATCCATTCGGGCTGCCGTTCACGGTTACGAAAAACGATTCGGTTTCGTTACACGGTTTCGTATTACGCCAAACGACCAACGAGACGCTTCTCGAAACCGCCCAACGCCAAACCATATCTTATAAGGAGGTTGCATGATTTCAGTCTTAGTAGCAGGTATCTTTACCCTGGCACCACCCACCAACGTTGTCGTATCTGATACACCTGATGACGGCGGTGGGGCCATAACAATTGAGTGGCAACTCTCAGCGGATGATGCGCAGCTGCAGCGATACGAAATCTACCGCAGTGAAGATGGCCTTAAATATGATAAGGTCGGCTTCATAGGTAGAGGGCGCAATGCCTACGAAGATGAAACGCAAGACCGCACGCCATACATCTACAAGGTGGCCGCGATCATGGATACGATGCGCGCTCTTTCCGAACCATCCACGCCCGTAATGAGTAGTGCCCAATGGTTGGATAGGAACAAAATCAACATCATTATTACAGTATTATTGTTAGGTGGCATGATACTCTATTTCATCTACCGTGCCCGGCGCGGGCGGGAACTGTACGTTAGAAAGATCAGTGGACTACAGGCAATCGATGATGCAATTGGCCGTGCCACAGAAATGGGCAAACCCATCCTGTATTGCCCGGGAATCGGTTATATCGAAGACATTGCAACCATTGCCTCATTGAGCATCCTGGGCGAAGTCGCAAAAAAATGCGGACAGTATGATACGAAACTCATAAACCCCCACTTTGATCCCATCGTCTATACTGTAGCGCGAGAAATTGTAAAGGAAGCCTACACTGATGTTGGCCGGCCGGATGCATATGACCCGGACAGCGTCTATTTTGTTACCGACTCGCAATTCGCTTACGCGGCCGCAGTTGATGGCATCATGTTACGTGAGAGACCGGCGACCAATTTCCTTGTTGGCTGGTTTCGGGCTGAGTCCTTGATCCTTGCCGAAACTGGCGCCTCAACCGGTGCGATTCAGATCGCCGGCACTGACCAGGTTTCACAACTACCATTTTTTGTCACGGCATGTGACTATACGCTTATCGGCGAAGAACTCTATGCGGCCTCAGCGTATATATCGCGCGAACCACTTCTACTAGGTGCGATCAAAGGCGAAGATTACGGCAAAATCATCATCGTGGGAATACTGGTTGCTGCCTCGATTTTGGGCCTTCTAACCAAAGTCCCAATTCTGCAACTCTTCAGATAGGAGCACAGCATGAAAAGAAACTTTCCGTTATTGCTGGTCTTTGTTTTTGGCATTCTGGGGATTATACCTTTCATCATCCCGCACCCGGCCGTACAGAATGTTGACGAATATCTACGTAATAACCTTCTGAAAATTCTAGCGGCCTTCGCGTTGATACTCGGCCTTGGCAGCCTGCTGCGGGTACACATTGACAAGATGAAACGCAAGGGTCAGAACTGGCAATATTCTTGGGTATTGATCCTCACTTTTGTGGTCAGCGCAATTATCGGATTGTTCGGCGGTGTTAATGGAACCGGCATTCTGCCAACCCGGATCGGCTCATTCCCGTTCGACATCTGGACGATCTACCTTAATGTTGAAGTACCGCTCGGCGCCACGATGTTTGCTTTGCTGTCATTCTTCATGGCATCGGCGGCGTACCGCGCATTCCGTGCCCGGTCTACTGAGGCCACATTGCTGTTAGCGGCCGCATTTGTGGTAATGCTTGGTGTACTACCATTCGGCAATCGAATCTCGCCCCATCTGCCTTCTTTTGCCCAATGGATCATGGATGTACCCAATGTTGCCGGGCAGAGAGGCATTCTCTTTGGTGTTGCCCTGGGCATGCTCGCCACTGCATTGAAAATCATTCTGGGTATTGAACGTTCATGGCTTGGCGGAGGTGGCGAATGAAGACAACCGATCTATTGATGAAAATCGATCGCCGTATCATATATCTGATACTTTTAGTAGTTGTGACGCTGCCTCTGATATTTCCCTCGGTACAATCGGTTAGGGTAATGCCACCCGTCGAAAAGCTTTTTAACGCCATCGACACCATTCCTGCAGATAAATCTCTAATCATCGACTTTGACTACGACCCTCAAACGCTACCCGAACTGGAACCTATGGCGATCGCTATCCTGCGGCATGCTTTTGAGCGCAGAATAAAGGTGCTCGCCTTGAGTCTGTATGTTCAACCCCTCGGGCTTGCGACAAATGCCTTGAACCAGGTTACTGCCGAATATAACAGTAAAGCAAGCACACGTGCCGACAGTATAATCTACGGTCGTGATTATGTATTCCTGGGCTGGCAGCCACCGCCATTAGTACCAATTCTCGGTATGGGTGAAAGTATCATCAATGTCTACAAGACTGACTATTACGGAAACCAGACCGACACATTGCCACTGATGCAGCGGATAAAGAATTACAGCAACGTCGGACTTCTTGTCTCGCTGAGCAGTGGTGATCCGCCTCGGTGGTGGATTGAATACGCACAAAACCGCTTTGGGTTGCATGTTGGTGCAGGCATCACTGCCGTAAGCGCATCAGAATTCTATCCTTATCTGCAAACCGGTCAGTTCTCCGGACTCATGGTCGGCATGAAAGGTGCCGCTGAATACGAGGAGATCGTAAGCAGCCAGATGGGAATTGTAGGTCGACGCAAAGCGAGCGAGGCGCTGCCATCTTTGACCTACGCACATCTAGTCATGATAGCGTTCATTGTAGTTGGCAATATTGGCTTCTTTATCCAGAGGAGGCACAAATGACCTTATCACACGACCCTTGGGTATGGATTAGCGCCATTCTGAGTATTGCAATTCTCTCCTTTCTATTCCGCGATAACCCGTTCTACAAACTTGCCGAGCATATCTTCGTCGGCGTCGCCAATGGCTGGGCTGTCACGTTCTATTGGCATAATGTGCTTATGCCATCCCTTTTCAATCCCCTCTTTCGCCAGGGGCAATTCCTGCTCACCATTCCTTTCATAATCGGCATTCTCTATCTAACCCGCTTCATACCCCGCGTGTCCTGGCTCGTGCGTATTCCCATTGGCATTTCCATGGGCTATGCGGTCGGAGCATCTATCCCGGCTGTGAGCCAGGCCTATATAATAAAGCAAATACAGGGCACGATACTAACCCCCGAGAACTTTCAAGCCTGGAACGCCGGGACCACCGGCATTATCTGGTCGGTCATTCTCCTCTTGGGTGTGATATGCACACTATCTTACTTCTTCTTTTCGCGTGAACACAAAGGATTGCTTGGGGTTACTTCAAGAATCGGCATCGTCTTCGTCATGATCGGTTTTGGTGCGGCATTCGGTTATACAGTCATGGCCCGTATCAGCCTGTTGATCGGTCGTCTGCAGTTCTTGCTCGGCCCCTGGTTGGGGATTATCGACTAGACTGATCACCTCAACCTCACGTAGCATTTAGAACGGCGCGCGCTTTATCATTTAGACTGCGCGCCGCACTTCTATAAAACACTTTACTTGTAATCCTTCACACGTATAATTAGCTATTCTAATGTTAATGGACAACTACTCCCATGACAACAAACCATGCACATTGGTTTCGGTTTACGGTTTCGACATGCAATTCGGCTTCGACCATCGGTTTCGTATGACAACAGCCGACAAACGCCTGACGAATCGTTTTCCGAAACCGACCAACGACAAACGATCCATCAAAAAGGAGGTTCAATGCCTTTAATAATATTATTCATCTTCGCCCTCGCTCCGCCGACTGGTGTGCGTGCCTATGACACGCCGGACGACGGCGGCGGCTCGATCACCGTAGAATGGCAGATCTCTTCGGATGACGCCATGATCGAGGGCTACGAAATATACCGCAGTGAAGAAGGCACAGATTACACATTGGCAGGATACGTTGGACGTGGACGGAACCGCTATGAGGATGAAACTGAGGACAATACCCAATATACTTATCAGGTTGCTGCAATCATTAATAGCGAGAAAGGTTTCTCCGAACCAACCGCACCTACAGCGAGTAAGCCTCAATTGTTTGACCGCGGCGCGACAATACTTCTTATCGGCATGTTCGTATTCTGCGCGATCATTCTCTATTTCATAAATCAGGCAAGGAGGGGCAAGAAGCTATTCATCCGAAAGATCACGGGACTCGACGCCGTGGATGAAGCAGTTGGCAGGGCAACCGAAATGGGCAGGCCAATACTCTATTGCATGGGGATCGGGCTCGTGGACTATATCGCAACGATCGCCTCCTTCAACATTCTTGGCGAGATCGCAAAGAAGACCGGCCAGTATGAAACGCCGCTCATCGTCCCAACCTCTGATCCTGTAGTATATACAGTTGCCCGCGAGATAGTCAAGGAGTCTTATGCCACCATTGGACGGCCCGATCTTTTTGACACGGATAAAGTATATTTTGTAACCGACTCTCAATTCGCCTATGCGGCTGCGGTTGATGGTGTTATGCTTAGGGAAAAACCGGCGGCCAATTTCTTCATCGGTTACTTCAAAGCAGAATCATTGATTATGGCCGAAACCGGAGCATCGACCGGTGCCATCCAGATCGCAGGTACTGACCAGATCACGCAACTGCCATTCTTCGTAACGGCGTGCGATTTCACTCTTATCGGCGAGGAATTGTATGCTGCATCCGCATATATTTCGAAAGAGCCGCTGCTCTTGGGTGCGATCAAAGGCGAAGACTTGGGCAAGATCGTTATCTTGAGTGCACTTGCTGTTGCCTCGATCATCGGATTACTTACGAAATTCCCGATCCTCAGTCTTTTTCGATAGGAGTAACTCATGAAGAGAAGATTTCCGTTGTTGCTCGTTCTTATCTTTGGTATACTAGGCATAGTTCCTTATTACATACCCCACGCCACATACCAGAATTTCGACAATGCCATGAGGAATGATTTCTTAAGGATACTATCTGCCTTTGCCATCATTCTCGGGCTGGTCAGCCTAATGAGGGTGCATCAGGACAAGATCAAACGCAAGAGAGAGAACTGGCAGTATTCCTACGTGCTGATAATTGGCTTCGTGATCAGCGGTATCATCGGATTGCTGGGCGGAGTTGAGGGTGAGTTGTTTTTGCCAACCAAGATCGCCGGCATACAATTCGACATTCAGACCCTGTATCTAAATATCATAGTGCCACTCGGCTCAACGATGTTTGCGCTGCTAGCATTCTTCATGGCGTCTGCAGCTTACCGTGCATTCCGTGCCCGATCCATTGAATCGAGCCTCCTCCTTGCAGCATCTTTTGTTATAATGATCGGTGTACTACCGCTCGCTGATCGAATATCCACACACTTGCCGTCGTTTGCTCAATGGATCATGGACATTCCTAATGTCGCCGCGAAAAGAGGCATCACCTTCGGTATCGCACTAGGGGGAATCGCCACGTCATTGAAGATCATCCTCGGTATCGAAAGATCATGGCTCGGGGGCAAAGAATGAAGATCATTGAATATCTATCCACTTTAGACAGACGTATCGTATACTTGGTCCTTGCCACTGCAGTCATGCTGCCGCTGGTGATCCCTTCGGTGCAGAAAGTGCGCGTCATGACTCCGGTAGCGAAGTTGTTCAATGCGGTCGATACTATACCCAATGACAAAATTCTTATCGTCAATATCGATTACGACCCTCAGACACTGCCCGAGATGGAACCCATGGGCGTCGCGGTGTTGCGCCACGCTTTCGAGCGCAGGATAAAGGTTGCGGTCTTGTCGCTCTACGTCCAGCCACTGGGGCTTGCTAAGAAAGCGCTCGATCAGGTAACCGAAGAATTCAATCAGCGCGCAAACTCAGTGGCTGATAGTATCATCTACGGCCGTGACTACGTATTTCTTGGCTGGCAGCCGCCTCCGATCGTTCCCCTCCTGGGAATGGGCATCAGCATCTCAAACGTATATACCAGGGACTACTATGGTTACCGCACTGATTCTCTGCCTATGATGCGCAGGATTAAGAACTTCAATGATGTCGGCATTCTCGTATCATTAAGCGGTGCTACGGCACCTCTTTGGTGGATTGCTTATTCCCAGACCCGCTTTGGCGTCGCGGTCGGCGCCGGTGTCACGGCGGTCAGCGCTTCCGAATTCTATCAATACTATCAAACCGGACAGTTTTCCGGCTTGATGATCGGAATGAAAGGCGCAGCCGAATATGAAGAATTGGTGGAATCGCGTCTACAATTGCGTGACCGGCGTAGGGCGAGCGAGGCACTTGGTTCATTAACGGCCGCACACTTAACCATGATCGTCTTCATCATCATCGGCAACGTCGGCTTCCTTATACGACGCCGGAGAGACAGGAGGTCCCAATGACTTCAGATCTCAATCTGCAGGCACACAAACTAACCTACACAAACCATCGTTGTAATCTGCCTGTCATCGCTGGAATCTATGAAGGGGGTTGGTATGAATATCGCACATGATCCCTGGGTGTGGGTGAGTGGTCTGTTGACCGTATGCATCTTTTCTTTTTTATACAAAGATAATCCTCTCTACAAATTCGCGGAGCATCTTTTCGTCGGGGTCGCCAACGGTTACTTTCTGACCTTCACCGTGCACCGAGTTCTCATGCCCAATCTTTTCTCACCACTGTTCAATGAAGGCAGGTTGTTCTTCATTCTTCCATTCATGGTCGGCATGCTTTACATCATGAGGTTCATCCCAAGAGTGTCCTGGCTGGTGCGCATACCGATCGCAGTCACGATCGGATACTACACGGGCGCAGTGATCCCGGCAACCGTGCAAGCCGACATCATAAGGCAGATACAAGGCACGATTCTGACTCCGACAAACTTCCAGACATGGAATGCAGGTCCGAGCGGTGTTGTATGGTCGGCAATCCTCTTCATCGGCGTTGTATGCACCCTATCCTATTTCTACTTCTCACGCGAGCACACTGGTTTATTGGGCGTGACTTCAAGGATTGGTATTATCTTCATCATGATCGGTTTTGGCGCGGCATTCGGCTACACGGTCATGGCTCGGGTCAGCCTTCTGATCGGACGCTTTCAGTTCATCCTCGGACCGTGGCTGGGGATAATTGACTGAATGTTGTTTGTATATTGATGTGCTGTTTTCAGATAATACGAACCAAAAAAAGGGCGGGTTTACCACCCGCCCTTTTTGCTTTGGTTTTATCCGTTATCGGACAACAACCAAGGATTTGGAGATTTTTTGATCTGAGGTTTCCAGCACGACAAAATAGGTTCCGTTCGCCAGCTGGCGCGCGTCGATGTTTTCAGTATAAGCACCCGCATCGCGCAGACCGTTGTACACGTTCTGAACCAGACGGCCATCAACACTATACAGCTTTACTGACACATTATCGGCAACAGATAACGCGTATGAGATCGCCGTGTTTTGCCTTGACGGGTTCGGTCTCACATTAAGCGTGATTTTTCTCGGTACTTCTGTTCCGTGTTCCTCGACGCCAATGCCCCAGTCGTGCAGATAGCACAGCATCGGATTCATGGTCCAACCATTTACATCACCGAACGCTGCCGAACCTGGCTGCTTATCATTCATATAGAACAACACCAGCGTATCACCCATGGTTTCCTCGGCCAGGGTCTGCCACCGGTCAGCATCACAGTTACCTATGGTCGCACCCGGTGAAGGCGAATTCGTGATGTTGTGGTGCTCGATCCAGGTCGCGCCATTGTCGGTCGACTTGGCACCCCAAATATCCTCGTTAATGTAACCGTTGGCCGCAACGTCCAGCGAATCAGCATAGGTCCAGGTGCAATACAGATCACCGGTTGCCCGGTCAATAGCGATCTGAGGCTCGCTGACAGTTCCATGGTTGTAGCCAGGACCAGGATTTGTAAAGAACCAGCCCATTCCATTGTCAACCGGCGAGATCTGACCATTAGTCTGATTCCAGTGCCAAATCTGAGACCGCCAACCGCTCTGCTGTGCGCCGCCGCCAACCGACGCAGTATCCTGTACATCAAAGACCACATGCGCGTATGCACTGTTGTCATATACAACGCTTGTCCAGAACCAGACAGTAACTGAATCGGTAGGTGTATTGGCCCAGATCGTATCATAATACCAGGCACTACCATCTGTTTCCCAGCAGACCTTTGCGTCCAATGCTCCGGTTGAATTAGCCAGCATTGTCCAGTTAGTATTGTGAGAAGATGCCCAGGATTCACGGCCGGCTTGCAGATAATAGGTAGCGAGATTGAGTGGCACACCAGCAAGCGTTGAATCCCAGGGCAGCCAGGTCACGCCTTCGTCAGTGGACTTTGTCCAGAACGAATGGGTTCCGCCGTTCACAGTAGCCGCGACATAGATGTGATCGTTCTGGTCAGTGCAGATCTTCGGCCAGATCGGAGTGGCCGCGGAACCAGGATCCGGCATGTCACGTATGGTGAAAGTACCACCACCCTCTATGGCATCAAGATAGACGCGGCTCGCGTAACCACCGGTCACACTTGCATGAGCCGAACCCAAAGCCCGGCCGTCCGCCATTTGAGCCAAAGAGCCCATGCGTGACTGATCATTATCCATCGCGGTTGGTCCGAGCCAGTAAGAGGGCGGGAAATGGTAATTATAATAGGCACGGCGGTTTGTCCCAGTGGAATCATAAGAATATGTCCAGTAGAAATGCAGACCTCCGGAAGGGGCCACGCAGGTATAGCGTCCCAGGGAACCATTATTCTGGAAGTCATAATCGGTCTCACCAACCTGCACGCCCGGCGATTGCCTGTATCCATTGAACGGCAGCGATTGCCCTGTATTGCCTTCGAGATCGGGTGGCATGTCTTCAAAATGACGCTCCACGGCAAACAGACCTACTGCCACTACACACATGAGAATAGATATTTTCTTCATCTGCCTCTCCTTTGCACCTCAGTATACAGAAGCCTTAGGGGTTCTATTGTGTTCCATCACCTCCTTTCTCACGAAATAAACAACTCGTGTCATTCGATATCGCAGGATTCACAGAATAAACAAGGGCGGGTGGTAAGCCCGCCCTTGTTTCAGTTCGATTTTATCAGTTAGCGGACAACAACCAATGATTTCGTGATCTGCTGGCCTTCAGTTTCCAGCACGACAAAATAGGTACCATTGGCTAGTTGACTCGCATTGACGCTTTCCGTGTAGACACCTGCATCACGTCGGCCATCATAGACGTTCTCAACCAAACGGCCATCAACGCTGTAGAGTCTGATCGTTACGTTGTTTGCCGCAGGCAATGCATACGAGATCGCCGTATTGCGTACGACCGGATTCGGTGCCACATTTAGAGTCAGCCTTCTTGGCGCTTGTGTGTTGTTCTCCTCAACACCAGGAGGGCTCCATTTGTACAGGTAGAACAGAAGCGGACTGTCGGTCAGAGCTGCACCCGGATCAGGCGGATAAGCAGCATTGCCCGCGTCTTTGTCATTGAGATAGAACATGACCAGCGTGTCACCAAGCGTTTCCTCGGCCAGATGATTCACGTGATCATTGTCACAGAATCCACTATCCGCGCCTGGTGAAGGTGAATTGGTAATGTTGTGATGCTCGATCCAGGTGGCGCCATTGTCCGTTGACCGCGCACCCCAGATATCCATGTTCACCAAACCGTTGGCCGCAACATCAGTCGGATCCGCAAAGCACCATGTAACATACAGGTCACCGGTCGTCCGGTCGATCGCGATCTGAGGTTCGCTTACGCTCGGGTGATTCGAACCCGGTCCAGGATTGGTTGTGACCCAACCCTGGCCATTGTCAACGAGCGACATCTGCCCGGTCTGCTGATTCCAGTGCCTGATCTGTCCACGCCAGCCACTGCCGCTTGCGCCTCCACCGGGGATAGTATCTATGCATGTGAAGACGATATGAACATACTCGTTGTTGTCATAGCATGCACTGTGCCAGATATAGCCCTGTACAGAATCAGGCGCCGCAAAGGCCGTGTCATAGTACCACAGGTTCCCGTTATTCCCGGTCTCCCAGTAGACGATGGTATAATAGTCATCGCCCATATTGTTGACCAGCGAGATCCATGGTGTAGTGGTCGAATGAGCCCAGCACTCATGTCCGCCGTAGTCATAGTTGATGAGATCAAATGTGACACCGGCCATCGTGCTGTCCCAGCCACGCCACGTTGCGCCCTGATCAGTTGATCTGTTCCAGTAACTGTAGGGTCCGCCACTCTGCGAAGCGGCGATAAAGAGATTGTCGCCATTATCAATGAGCACCTTGGGCCAGATCGGGCAGACATTCGGATCACCCTGCCACGGTACGTTGGTCGGTGTGAAAGTACCAGCACCTTCCGCAGCATCAGGATAGATACGGGTCTCATAACCTACTGTCGCGTTCGCGTGTGCCGCACCTACTGCGCGCCCATCAGAGAATTGATCCATTGCACCCATACGTGATTGATCAACATCCATCGCGGTCGGTCCGAGCCAGTACGAGGGTGGGAAGTAATAGTTGTAGTATGCCCGGCGGTTCGCGTTTGAGCCACCATACCGGTAGGTCCAGTAGAAGCTATACCCCCCAGAAGATGTGGCCCACACATAGCGACCCATTGAACCGTTCTGCATCCAGTCATAATCAGTCACACCAACCTCGATGCCTGGCGACTGTCTGTAGCCATTATAAGGCAGTGCCGGTCCTGAATTGATCTTGGCGTCTGGCGGCATTGTAACATGACTGCGCACTGCGAAGAGTCCAACTGCCATAACGCACACTAGCATTAATATCTTTTTCATCTGCTTTCCTCCTTCTTACATCTCTTTGCTGAAGCCTGCCGAACTGTATGTACCTTGTATCACCTCCTCTCTTATGACATCGACTGCATATAACTAAATCTTTTCATTAGCTATTCAACAACCAGTAATTTCCAGGAATTCCGGGAATTCCCTTGTTCAACAGTCACGAAATAGACCCCGGAACTGAGTTTCTCACCGTAGCAGAAATTATTGGTGCCCCGGTCAAGCAAACCTCGATGGATATTGTTAACCAACCTTCCGGTCAGGTCGTACAGATCGACCTTCACGAATGCCTGGATGGAAAGATTCAAACCGAATCTTATGCCTTTAGCCGCATTAACAATGCTCGGACATTCAAACGTGATCTCGGGCAGAATTTTCCCTTCGTATTCGGTGACACCAGTCAAGTTGTGAAGGATGACATAAACACCATCGGCATCATCCGCAAGGTAAATTAGATCATTGACTACGGATAGGGTTGTCGCGCTGCCTGACACTAGATAACCAGCTTCAAAAGGCGCTCCATGATCGGTAACATCGATAAACCGCACGCCGTGCAAACCATCGGCAACGAAAATAAGATTGCCGCTGCACACCACGTCCTTGGCAACGCCAGGTGTATCATAAACTGAAAGAGATTCAACAGTTGCCGGTGCGGTCAGATGAAGAATGCGAATCCCGACCGATCCATCAGCAAGATAAAGATAATCACCGTTTTTCTCGATGGCCTGGCTGATGCCGAACAGGGGATCATAATAGCTGATCTCTGATGGCGATGACGGAACACTAACACTAACCATTCTCAGGCCGGCTGATCCATCAGCAACATAAGCGATCGTGTCGCTCACATATACATCATAGGTCTGCCCGGGCGAATCAAATACGCCGGCCACAGACGGATTGTTCGGATCCGTGCAATTTATGATGATCATTCCGCTTACCGTGCAGGAAAGATAAGCATAATCCCCCTGCACAAATACACGCCGCGGCGTTCCTGCCAGCCCGATATGACCAAGCTGCGCCGGCAATTCAGGATTTGTCAGGTTGAAGATCCTGAAACTGTCAGTATTGTCTGCAATGTACAGATAAGGAGCCTGGTAGAACAGAGCTCTTGGTACTCCGATATTAGCCACGTGTCCTACTAGTTCCAGAACCGACGAGTCCGCCGCATCGAAGACCAGCAGCCCGTTAGAATAATCAGCCGCGTACAAGTAGTTGCCAATTCTCAACGCCTCAATGCAGGAACCGTCAGTATCAAAATGACCGATCAGATTCACGCCGGGTGAATGCTCGACCGAATCAGGCATCACGCGATAGACACTTCCATCCGCAGCCAATCGTGCATTAGAGCTGGTGAGCCCCGAGATATTTATCCTGAACACCGAATCTTGATCCGGCACGGTCCACAGGTATTTACCCGTGTTCGGTAAATTCTGATCAATGAGTATCCAGTTCAATGAATCATAGTTCATTGCCTGCCGGCCGATCGAATACCACATTTTAAGATGATCTATCTCGCTGCCCGCTGTTTCCCAGGTCAAGTAGTATTTCAGGTTCTTGAACATCGTACCGCCCTGCTGCGGGAAGGTGAGAAAGATATTGTTGTTATTCGCACCGCCGGGAAAAACACAGGTAACTCCATCCTCCGAATAGACACCATTATAGTAGGTCCAGAGAGCCCAGTGCGGTTCATTATAATCCCAGGTATTATGAACGATAACAAACGTATCGGGCAAAGCGATATCATACCCGATCCCGGTCAGCGAGTGGCCGGCCGGAGGCGGCCACACCTGGGGATAATGATTATACACGCTCCACAGACATGGCCGTTGGTTATCGATTTCATTCTTTATATTGTTAAAAAGATATTGATTACTCGCATTTCCTGGAGAATACCTGATGCCGCTGTAAGAATAGCCATTAATGATGTTGGCGACAGTCGTAAAGGCTTGCACAAAATAAATGCCATAGCTGGCACCAGTCATGGTGTCAGTATACATTGCGATCGCCAGTTCCCGGGCCACATTGGGAATATTGTAGTCCCATTCGTTCTCCGGAGGGTCCCAGCGATCAAAGAAATAATCCACCAGACGACCGTATCCACGGCTATCCCAGTACCACAAAAGCATCGATGCCGCGGTCGGCGAACACCCATATGTCCAGAGCACAAAAGGCACCGAATCAATGTAGCCTGTATCGCGTGTCACGAAATCAACACCCCTGAAATACTCATCCCATTTTGCCCTGAGAAGGATTTCGACTTCTGCTGATCGCTGCGGTCTTTCCGCAAATGCCAATGTCCTGTCCACAGTATTCAATGAATATGTATTGATGAGTATATTCTTGTCCTGCGAACTGAACGAGAAGTACTCTTCCTGGGGTCCGAAATAGTAAATCCTCTCAAATTCGGTCGCACCAGCTAGTGCCTGACCTGCTTTTGCCCGTGCTTTTTCTAATGTTTTGTAGTATCTGGGCAAAGCACGTGAAAACTCCGCGATCGGAGTACACGTGTAGCGGGCCCCGACTACGATAGTGAATTTTTCACCACTGACATTTTTATAAACCATTGCATAAGCATTCGGCAGATCATCCATTCCGTAATATGTAAGGATGTCGTACAGAACACATGTACCATACCTCTGCTGCATGAAATTATTGGCAAGATTTTCAAGCTTTTCGCGTGGAATAAAATCTGAAGCAAAAGACAAGGCAAAAATAACAAATAACAGCGATATTTTCTTCACTAATCACCTCGGCGGATCGAATAGAGCAGGCGTGGTGCAAATTACCTGCACCACGCCTGCTTTGTGTTAGAACAATATAGATAGTCCTATGCGATGTGTGGCCGCGAGAATTCCTTTATTCATGTAGGCGTAATCGATCTTGAGCTGGGTGGCGCCGGGCCGCAAATGAAAACCAACCCCGGCACTGAGGTTGTTCATCATCATCATGAAATCATCACCCCAGTCCGGATAGGTGACCCGGTCCTCTAACGTATCCAACACCGGCTCCCCACCCGACATCGCCCGCATATACTCCATGTTCGTATACGCCTTGTACCCAACGCGCAAGAACAAGGTGTTCAAATACCCATACTCCAAACCCAGGTTGATCGTCTCGTAGTTGTCATTCGGATGATTGAGATCCAACGCGATCGTCAACCGGCTGTTCTCACTCGCAACCGGATCAAAAGCAATGCCAAAGCGGAACATCAACGGCAATGGATACGGCGTCGTCCGCAACTGCGACGGCAACAACTCGTAATACACCGGCGAACCAGGATACGGATTGGCCGCAAACTCCAAATTACGACCCGAATAAGAAATATCCGTACCAAAGTTGTTCATCGCCGCCGCTAACCGCAAACCCATTAAACCAGTATTGTAATGGATCCCAAAATCCATCGCCACACCAGTCGCCGTCATATTCCACACCTGCTCCTGAACCGCCTTGATCGTCACCCCGGCCGCTAACCGATCGGTAAACATCCGCCCAAACGAAACCCCAACCGCATAATCCGACGCATTGAAAAACACTCCCGTCCCCGTATCCTCACGAATCGTCGTGTTCGGATCATCAACCGTCAAAACCTCCATCTCACCCATCGATAACGCCGTAATACTCACACCCATCGTCCCAAATCCACCCAACGGAAAAGCCGCCGTCAAATACTCATGCCGCACATCCGCAATCCACTCGTTATGGTAAAAACTGATCTCACGACTGGTCACCGTCGCCAACCCGGAGGGATTCCAAAAGGTCGCCGAAGCATCATCCGCAATCGCCACAAACGCCTCACCCATCGCCGTCCCACGCCCAACACCAATCTTCAAAAACTGAGCACCCGAAGTACCCAGCTTCGCAAAATCAGCATGCAACGGCAATAGACAAACCACCAACAATATGGCAAGGTATCTCACTCTCATCTCTTCCCCCTTATCGTATGATCACAAACTTACCAACCTGCTCACCAACCGCTGACTGCACATGGAAGATGTATACACCACTCGCCACTAACTGCCGATTCTCACTCAAGACATCCCACCACTCGTCACCACCAAGATTGTTCGCAATACCACCCTCTGATGTCGCATGATGCAATAACGTGCGCACTAACTCACCATTGAGATTGAAAACCCGGATCGTACACTCATCCGGCAAGTTGATGAACTTCACCCGACGCTGCACAAACTGCGTCTGCCACTCGTTGGCAATAATATACGGATTCGGCACTACCTTCACATTCAACGCCGCAAGCGGCGCATCATCAAAAAACGCCGGCGTCGGCAGCACCTGCACCCGACCATACGCCGCCACCGGAGCAAACACCGCCGATGCATAAACATGCCATACCTCACCATCCGCCGGACGCGCATCACCCGTAACCAAATCCAACCCGTTCTTCAAATTCACCTTGCCACCACAAATGTACAAATACTTCGTACCCAACGGCGGCGGACCCGGATTGTCATACACCAACGTATCACTCACCCCGGTCGGCGTACTGTGAAACGACCAGCTGTTGGCTAACGAATCGGTCGCCGCATTCTCAAGAAACGGCGCATAGGGCACCGTATCCCCGCTAAAGGCATCGAGCACAACCACCGTATTCACTAACCCACTCGCCGTACCCGCCATCCAGTGCACCTCATAATCATTGCCCCGGTACGCCCATAAACCAGCACCACTCGTACCGCTCATCGGCGCCGGGAAAACCAATGAATCCACCGGATAACTGCCCGAAACCCGCACCACTGAATCGAAGATCACATCGGTCGGCACTAACGCCGGCCGGGCAAAATCCACGATCACATTCATCCCCTGGAAAGCCACAAAATCATTCACCACGGAACCACCACTCCCCAGGGTCACCGATACATCAGCCACCGGCACATACCCAGCATCCAATAAGGTCGCCGAATACTGCGCAATACCAGGACCACCATAACTCATCGGACCAAAATCCACATACTGCGCCGCCGATACCATATCCAACGGCGAAGTGATCGTCGCACTCACCACAGCCGCTAATCCAGGATTACCACTCACCGGACTCACCGCATACGTCCCGGCCACATAATTCGCCGGATCCCGACGCGGCCGCACACTGTCACCACCTAACCCACTCTCAAACCAGATCGGCGTCGGATATATACCCGTACTATCCTCGGTCTTCACCTGATTCCAATCAAACGCGGTCACCGCATAATAATACGGAAAACCATTACGCACCTCATCATCCGTAAAATTATGGAAAATACCCGAATTCGTCGTGATCAAGGGCTCCGGCATAAACGCACTGTCCACGATCATGATGTCGTTCGCCAGATCGCAGGTCGCCAATAACTCCCAGGAACCGGTCTGACCGGTCAAACTCTTCCAGACCCGGTAACCCTCAAAATCATACTCACGATAATAAGGATCGTA
>Ga0209536_100000219_pt1 | contig 89479 bp, 72 predicted proteins | sample DeeMarSeWOR28_12_FD_187461 | JGI IMG/M metagenome (GOLD analysis project Ga0209536, IMG submission 187461) | Marine sediment microbial communities from White Oak River estuary, North Carolina - WOR-2-8_12 (SPAdes) (version 2) | ecosystem: Environmental > Aquatic > Marine > Intertidal zone >... | reverse complement strand
CGGAGAATGCCAAGCGACTGATTCTCGCAGGCAACATCAAGAGAATGCTGGCGCCTATCCTTGCTGCAAAGGGGATTCAGCTATGATCATCGACGTCAATGTCAATCTATCACGATGGCCGTTTCGCAGACTCCCTTGCGACGAGCCTGGCAGGCTCATCGAGAAGCTCCACGGCTGCGGTGTGACTGAGGCCTGGGCGGGGAGTTTTGACGGCGTCTTTCACAAGGATATAGCTGGTGTGAACGCCCGGCTTCTCGATGAATGCCAAAGATCCGGGCCGGTTCTGCTCCGTCCGTTTGGCTCGGTCAATCCCATGCTGGCCGATTGGCGCGAGGACCTCCGCCGCTGCCACGAAGACTACAGAATGCCCGGCATCCGCCTCCACCCGGCCTACCACGGCTATCGTCTCGATGATCCGGTCTTTGCCGAGCTTCTTACCCGAGCCCGGCAGCGCGGACTGATCGTCCAGCTCGTCGTGCGAATCGAAGATCCGCGGATGCAGCATCCCTTGATGCGCGTGCCCGACGTCGACACAAGGCCGCTGCCGGGCCTTATCGCCGCTCGCCCCGAGCTGCGCCTGGTACTTCTGGGGGCATTGCAGAGCGTCCGCGGTGACGCTGTCACGCAACTGATTCGCGCCGGTGAGGTCTATTTTGAGATCTCTATGCTGGAAGGAGTCGGCGGCATTTCCAGTCTGTTGGGCCGACTTCCGGAGAACCGGCTTCTGTTCGGGTCCCATTGTCCATTCTTCATCTTGGAGTCTGCCACCTTCAAGCTGCAGGAATCCGAGCTGCCTGCCGCCCGGGCCAGTGCGATCGCCCACCGGAACGCTCGGCGCCTGCTGAAGGCACCAGTTGCTACCGAAGCCCGCCCTTCCGAGTAGCCGCGCCATTTCATCCGAAAAGAGAGCCGAGATGGCGTACATTTTTCATTGGGCGATTGCCCATCTCAGCAAAGAACAGATATGTGTCGGGACTCGCTTCGGGCAAGATTGCTCTGCGCGGAAACATTTTTGAGACAAGATGTCACTCGGAAATCGCAGAGCCTTTGGGCTTATGAAAGAAGGTGACTGTGGATGTGTCCTGTCACTGATCCAAAGCTTCGTTTCAGGCGAGCTTTTCCCGCCAATCGTCGGCCTTTGCCTGTTCAGGTTTGTATCCGAATGTCGTTGCGCCGAGATCAGTTGCCGGGAATATGCTTTTTGAAAAATTGCTCCATTTGATAGACACAGCGTTGGTTGACGGCTTCGGCAAGATCCATTACGTGGGGCCAGCCTTCGTATCTTTCGTAGACGTAGTCGATTCCCAGCTCTTTCAGTCTGGCCGCAAGCTTATCGGCCTGGACGATCGGAACCGTGCTGTCGATGGTTCCATGGAAGATTAGCGTTGGAGGATCATCCTTGGTCAGATGAAAAAGAGGCGAAGCCAGCTTGTAGTCATCATGAGCTTCGTCGAATGTCCTTCCGCCCATGAAATCCTTGAGTACTCCCTGCTCTCTTGCGAAGTCGGTCGTCAGGTCGGTAGGTCCATAGAAATTTACCACCGCACAGACCCGGCTGCTGACATTAGCGTTGCCGCCGCTGCCTTCAAGCGATGGATCGTCAGAGTAGCCAATCATCATAGAGAGATGTCCTCCGGCGGAGTTGCCCGAGACCGCAATGCGTTCGGGGTGTACCTGGTATCTGCCGGCATTGGCGCGCAGCCAGCGAACTGCACATTTGACATCGTGCACCGCGGCAGGAAAAGGGGCCTGACCTGTGAGACGGTAAGTTACGGTCGCTGTGACGTATCCTTTTTCGGCGAATTTCACGCAGTAGAATTTCATGTCGCTTCGCTCGCCGCCTTTCCAGGCACCGCCATGAATAAATATAACGGCGGCAGTGGCTTTTGTTCGACCTTTCGGCAGGTACAGGTCCAATTGGAGTTTACGTTCGCCCCCGGTACCGTATTCGACGCCGAGGATTTCCTCGACGTTCTGGGGTACCGAAACACTCTTGGCATCGATCAACTTGATCTGACCAAGCGCGATCGCGGCCATGACAGCCTGTTCGCTGGTGTAGCCTTTTGGAATGGGCGGCACTTCTTTCGCCTCGCCAGCAAAAGTGAAAGTGCAACAACAGAAAGTCACTATCCCAAGAATAAGATTTCGAATCATTTTCGTTACCTCGTATTCAGATATCTACGCCGGCTTACCGTTTCATGAGCATTCTCCTGCACACACAGGACCGTTCTTCGCGTAGTTTCTGATCGACTCAACCACGCCGATCCATACTAACCGCACCTGTCATCGCGTTCAATACTTTTGCGGAAAGTAGCTGGCTCTTTTCTCCTTGCACCCGGCAGAAACGCCGGTATTCTTTGGACAGTAGTAGACTCTGTCATCTGCTGGGCAGAGATACGGCATCCTTTTTGGACGTGGATTGTCACGATGTTGCCTGTGAAACCAGCAGCCTGAAAGTGAAGAAACATGGACATTCTAAGACGATGCTACAGCCAACTGCACAAGAAAGACGCGACCCGACATCAACCTCTGTGGAGAGAATCCAGCACTCGTGCGTGCATCACGCTGACGGCAATTCTGACTGTGTGTGCAAACGGTTATGCGAATGAGCCCAACATCGCTCACTCAAAAGAACCAGTCGACTACGTCGATCCTATGATCGGAACGTCCAGTTCGCGGTGGATGCTATACCCTGGTCCCAGCATGCCGTTTGGGATGGTGAAGTTGAGTCCCGACAATCGAAAGCACGCCTGGAAAGGCGGATACGAGTACAACATCGAGAACATCATGGGCTTTAGCCATATCCATTCGTGGATCATGGCCGGACTGTTGCTGATGCCAACGGTCGGCGAGTTGAAAACCACCCCTGGCACCGAAGAAGATCCCGACCGGGGATATCGCTCTCGGTTTCGTCACGAAACGGAAGTTGCCTCGCCCGGCTACTACGCCGTCACGTTAGACGACTACGACATTCGTGCCGAACTGACCAGCACGACCCGCGCCGGGTCCATGCGCTTCACCTTTCCGCGGTCAGACGAAGCCAGGATTCTGTTCGATCTGAAATTTCCGGCCGAGTTCGACTACGACGTGCAGTGGGCCTATATCCGCAAAGTCAGCGATTCTCAGATCGAAGGTTTCTCCAAGCAGCGCACCGAAGACGGCTTCTGCAGTCTGCAAAATGAATATGTCGTTCATTTTGTGGTTCAGTTCAGCGAGCCCTTTCGGTCGTTTGGCACATGGAATAACGAAGATATTCAGCACGACACATACGAAGTCCACGGGACCAACGACATCGGCTGTTTCGTGGAATACGACACAGATGCGGGCCAAGTCATACAACTCAAGACTGGAATTTCGCTGGTGAGTATCGACCAGGCGCGATTGAATCTGGCCACCGAGACTGACCCTTTTGGATGGGACTTCAACGCAGTAAGGCATACGGCTCGAAAGACCTGGAACGATCTGCTCAGCAGAATCGAAGTCGAAGGTGGAACCGAAACCGACAAGATCAAGTTTTACACCAATTTCTACAGGTCCTACGCGGCCCGGACTATCTGGAGCGACGTCAACGGCAAATATATCGACATGAACGAACGGCTCTGCCAGTTGGACGACCCGAACCTGCCGGTCTTCGGCTGTGACGCGTTCTGGAACACGTTCTGGAACTTGAACCAACTGTGGGCGCTGGCCACACCGGATGTCGCTAACCAGTGGGTCGCGTCACTGCTGGAGATCTATGACCGTGGTGGCTGGCTGCCCAAGGGTCCGACCGGCATCGAATACTCCAGCATAATGGTGGCGTCCCACGAAGTTGCATTGATCAACAGCGCGTTCCAGAAAGGCATCCGCAACTACGACGTGGCCAAGGCATACGAGGCTATACGGCATGTTCAGACGGTGCCCGGCCGCGCCCATCCCGGCGGCGGACTGGTCGGCAACCGCCAGCTTGAACCGTATATGCGGCTCGGTTACGTACCCCACGGCCCGGGAACGACAAAGCACCATTTCGGTACAAAAGAAGAAGGTCCCGTCTCAAACACTCTTGAATACGCCTTCGACGACTGGAACGTGGCCCAGATGGCCAAGGCACTCGGCAAAGAAGAAGATTATCATTACTTCACAAAGCGAGCCTTCAACTACAAGAACGTCTTCGATGTCACCACCGGCTACGTGCGGCCGAAACTTGCAACCGGAGACTGGGCCGATGCCAGGAGCAGGTACGGCGACCAGGTCCGCCATGATTCCTGGGTCGGCATGGGATTCATCGAGGGCAGTGCCTGGCAATACACGTGGTTCGTTCCGCATGACGTCACCGGGCTCATTCAGTTGATGGGGAAGGATGAGTTCAACCGTCGGCTCGAAAAAGGATTCGTTGAGTCGAGAAAGAGCAACTTCAATGCCACCGGAGACCTGTTTGCCCACTACCCGATCAATCATGGCAATCAGCCCAACATGCAGGCGGCATACCTTTTCAACTATTCCGGCCAGCCATGGAAAACTCAGCACTGGGCAAGGGAGATCATGGACAATTATTATGGCGACGATCCGGTCGACGGTTGGCCCGGCGATGAAGACCAGGGGCAGATGGGGGCCTGGTATGTCATGAGCGCCATCGGACTGTTTGAAATGGACGGGGGCGGCTCCGTCAATCCATTCTATGAAATCACAAGTCCGCTGTTCAGCAAGATAACCATTCACCTCGATAATCGATATTATCCCGGAAAGAAATTTATTATCCAAGCGAAGAACTGCTCGAAGAAGAACCGCTACATTCAATCGGCCACGCTGGACGGAAAACCGCTTACAAGGTGCTGGTTCTACCATAGCGAGTTGGTCGACGGTGGCTCGCTCGTGCTCGAAATGGGCCCGCACCCGAACCGGTTGTGGGCCAGTGCCCCAGGCGACGCGCCGCCCTCCATGTCCGGACCATGAGGATGACCACTGGTAACCTGTGCCATCATTGTCCTCTGTTTTGCTGCGGTCGTCGGCATTGGCCTCTACGGGCGGCGAGTGCCCGCCCGGAGCCCAAGGTACTGCGGTTTCGAGACAATCGTATGTGCGTTTGGCGTGGGAATTTTTTCTTGTGCAAAAAGCCCGTTTAGTGCACAGTGACAGATATCCACAGACCCTAATAGACAGGATTAGCCACATGAACAAGCAACATACATACAGAACCGTCACAGGATACGTTACCGCCGGTATAGTCATGATGTTGTCATCCGCTGCGAGTGTTGCTGCAGAGCAGATCAGTCTGTTCAGTCCGGATGGTCAGATCAAGACGTTTGTCTCGACAGACGCGCAGGGACAACTAGCCTATCACGTAACGCACAAGGAAAATGTGGTGATCGAAACCTCTGCGCTCGGCATTGTAGTCGATGGCCAGGCGTTGGGATCAAAGGTGAGAATCAAACCTGCTGAGCGCAAGACAATTTCGGCGAGTTATCCGTGGCGTGGCGTCAAGAATCGAGCCGAAAACCACTGCAACTGCTACGATGTTCCCGTTGTTCATAATGCCAGCGGCTTGACCTGGATTCTGGAGGTGCGAGTCTTTGATGATGGAGTGGCCTATCGTTATCGAGTACCCGGCGACGGCTCGCGTAGGATTGACGGTGAGGCTACCTGTTGGCAGCTACCCGAAGGGGCCGCTGTGTGGTATCAGACGAATACAGGCAACTACGAGGGTGTGTATGATCGAAGCGTCCCGGAGGATATCCCGCTCGAGCGAGAAGTACGCCAGAATAGGCGTCCAGTCTTCTTGGGTTGCCCGGTCACTGCTGAACTGCCGCACGGGGGATACGCCCTGCTGAGTGAAGCAGGCCTGTACAATTTCAGCGGAATGACTCTCAAACCAACTGGCACGCGCACTCTTCGGGCGACATTTGAAGATGACCCTGAGGGGTTCGTTTTGGACGGCCCGATTGTGTCACCCTGGCGTGTCACGATAGTGACCGAGAACCTCCACGATCTGGTCAATTCCGATCTGATCTACAATGTGTGTGAACCTCCGGATCCCAGTTTGTTCCCTGACGGCATCGGTACCGGATGGATCAAACCGGGCAAAGGGCCTATTACCTGGGCGGTGTTTGGCAACGACGGCGCACAGTGGCATCGCCAGAAGTGGTTCGTAGATATGTGCGCTAAGATGAACTGCGAATATCTGTTGGTCGATGCAGGCTGGCGATCCGAGCGCTGGGGATGGCTCAAAGACGGCGGTGACGTGTGGGCCCGGTTGGGTGAATTGTGCCGGTATGCCGCCGAACGCAACGTCGGGGTCTTTCTGTGGCATGCCTATCCCGAAGGGCGAAATGACGGGCCCGGCCTTACAGACCGTGCGAATCGCAAGGAGTTGTTCAGCAAATGCAGGGCCGCGGGCGTTAAGGGGGTGAAGATTGACTTCTTCGATTCGGAAAGCAAGAAGGTAGTGGATGTCTACGAGGACATACTGCGTATGACGGCCGAACATCAATTGATGGTCAATTTCCACGGAGCCAACAAACCCACCGGCGAAGTGCGCACCTGGCCGCACGAGATCACTCGCGAAGGAATTCGAGAACAGGAGTATCTGTTGTGGGATCAATTGCCCTTGCAGCACTATGCTGCTCTGCCATTTACGCGCATGGTCGCAGGACATGGTGACTTCCTGCCCACCTATGTGCGCCCCAAGTATCTCAAGAACACAACGGCAGTGTTTCAACTGGCCACCGCGATTGTCTTCGTCTCGCCATTCATTTGCTGGCCCGATCACCCGGAGGCGTACCTCGAGAGCCCCTTTCTGCCTTTGATCCGAACTGTGCCTGCAGTCTGGGACGAGACACGCGTGCTGGAAGGTACTGCGATCGGCAAATTTGTCGCCTTTGCCAGGCGTTCTGGAAGAGATTGGTATGTGGCAGTGCTGAATTGCCAGGAGAAGGAAGAGACCTATCCTATCCCTCTCGCTTTTCTGAGCGAAGGTGATTACCAGGCCAATCTCTACCGTGACGGTCCCGGACCTTTTGCATCGGTGCGCGCGGAAGCCGGCCGTTCTGTGAAGAGAGGGCAGACCATCTCTGTGCAGCTCAAGGCCGGCGGCGGATTTGTGGGGCGGTTCAGCAAGCCCGGTGAGTACACGAAATGATGTGCAAGGCATTTAGTTGGAAAGCATGATGAGCTGACCAAATGGAAAAGGCATCGACTAATCATACTCAATACAATCTCAGGTTCGTCTGGTCGATCTGCCTCGTGGCCGCCATGGGCGGCCTGTTATTTGGCTATGACTGGGTGGTAGTTGGCGGGGCCAAGCTGTTCTACGAAGCGTACTTTAATCTTGAGACTGAGTCCCTCCAGGGTTGGGGCGCAAGCTCGGCTTTGATCGGCTGTTTGCTCGGTGCGATTCTATCCGGCGCCATGAGCGATCGATTTGGCCGCAAGAGGCTGTTGCTTTGCTCAGGACTTCTGTTCTCGGTCTCGGCCATCGGGACGGCGATGGCCTGGACCTTCTCCTGGTACACAGTCTTCCGCATCGTTGGTGGCGTGGGCATCGGACTGGCGTCTAATCTGTCACCGATGTATATCGCCGAAATTTCGCCGGCTAAGTGGCGCGGCAGGTTCGTCTCAGTCAACCAGTTGACTATCGTGATCGGGGTACTGCTGGCACAAGTCGCAAATTGGCTGATCTCATTGTGCGATCCGGCTGAGCTGCCGCTGAATCCGACCTTCGAACAGATTCTGGCAACCTGGAACGGCCAGAGCGGTTGGCGATGGATGTTTGCTGCTGAGGCAGTACCGGCCCTGGCCTTCTTTGTTCTGATGCTGACCGTGCCCGAGAGCCCGCGCTGGCTGATCAAGAACGGTAAGAACGACTTGGCCGAGTCCGTATTGTCGCGTGTAGGCGGTCCGGAATATGCCCGCGTGGAGATGCTCGATATCCAGCAAACGCTGGCTGCCGAAGAAATTGCCCGGGTGAACTTCCGGGATCTGTTAGAGCCCCGCTTGTTCAAGGTTATTCTGATCGGTATAACCCTGGCGCTCTACCAACAATGGTGCGGAATCAACGTCATTTTCTACTACGCTGAAGACATCTTTCAGGCGGCCGGCTATAACGTCAAGGGTGTGATGCTCAATATCGTAATCACCGGCGCTGTCATGCTCTTCTTCACTTTTGTGGCTATCGGTACGGTGGACAAGTTCGGCCGCAAGATTCTGATGCTGATTGGTTCGGCCGGTCTGACCGTGACATATGCCCTGGTTGGCATAAGTTTCTATCTGGACAAGACAGGTTTTGTGGTGGTCTTTCTAACGGTAACGGCCATAGCCTTCTATTCGTTCTCGCTGGCGCCTATCGTGTGGGTGCTGCTTTCGGAGATATTTCCCAATCGCATAAGAGGCGCCGCCATGTCGATTGCGGTGTTCTCCTTATGGGTCGGCTGCTTTACGCTGAGCTACTCCTTTCCCGCTCTGAATCGGACTATGGGATCGGCCTCGACGTTTTGGCTCTATGGTCTGATCTGTGCGGCGGGTTTCACGTTCGTTCTTCTCGTGTTGCCGGAGACCAAGGGCAAATCTCTGGAAGATATCGAGAGAGATCTGGTCGACTAACATACACCCTTCAGGGTGGTAAATTCCCGCGAGCAAATCCAAACTGTTATTGTAAAGCTACTACCTATGGCACAAGTTGCCCGCGCAAGAACCCGACATTTCAATATTGAGCACTATATAACGACGAGCAGAGATATCAGCGCAATCATCGTACCTACTCAAGCGGCAATACCACGAATTGGGTGTATCTTTGTGATCTCACTAACAATAGCACCTTCTTGCTTTCGACCGACTCACGCAGTGCCGAATTGAACTGCTCGACCGAATCAACTGCCTTGCGGTTGACGCTCAGAATAACCATACCTGGTCTGATGCCGTTTCTGTACGCGGCGCTGTTCGGACCTACGCTCGATACGAGGACGCCATCATCAGAGCTCAGGCCATAGTATCGTCGGGCCTCTTCAGTCAGGGTCTCGACAGTCAGTCCTAGTTTGCGGTCCAGTTCTGAGGTATCGGCAAGCGCCTGGGTCTCTGAAAGCTCCCCAATTCTGACGGTCACAGTCCTTTGCTTGCCATCTCGCTGTACGAGTAATTCCACCTTGCTGCCTGGAACAGCCATCGCTATCGTATTGCGCAGGTCCCCGATTCCGTTAACCTCTCGACCATTGATCTTCAAAATGACGTCACCAACCTGCAAGCCGGCCTTTTCCGCCGGTGATCCCTCGAGGATCTCGTTCACCAGGGCTCCCTTGGTAGAGTCTATTTCGAAGTAGTCCGCGAGCTCCTGCGTTAACTCGCCGATCGAGACACCTAACTGCCCGCGGGTGACTTTGCCGGTCTTCACCAATTGATCTTTGATGGCCTTGGCCATGTTTATGGGGATGGCAAAACCTATTCCCATGTTTCCACCGCTGTTGCTGAAGATGGCCGTGTTGATGCCTATGGCCTCGCCCTTGATGTTGATCAAAGGCCCGCCGGAATTGCCGGGGTTTATGGCAGCATCGGTCTGAATAAAATCTTCGTAGTCATTTATGCCGACCGTACTTCGCCCTTTGGCGCTGACTATTCCTGACGTGAGCGTTTCGGCCAGACCGAACGGATTGCCGATGGCTATGACCCACTCGCCGACCTTGAGACTGTCGGAATCGCCCAAGGGCAAAGTGGGCAGGTCCCGGCCGTCAATCTTGATTACCGCAACATCGGACTTCTCGTCGGTTCCAACGAGTTCGGCTTTGAACTCCCGGCCGTCGTTCAGTTTGACTGTGATGACGTCAGCCTCGCCAACCACATGGTTGTTGGTGAGTATGTAGCCGTCGTCGCCGATAATGAAACCCGAGCCCTGGCCGCTCTGGCGATACTCGCGGGGCTGAGTGGGCTGTCGGCCGCGGAAGAAACGGTCATAGAATTCATTGCCGAAAGAACCGAACGGATCATTGAATCCGAACGGAACACCCGGGCCTGTCATTGCGCCTGTTTCTATCGTACGTTCCACTCTGATGAACACCACGGCCGGAACGGCCTTGGCGGCGACCGAGGAGAATGCCTCCGAGGTCTGACGGAGCAGTTCGAGTTTCTCAGATTCGGCATTTGCCGCTGCCGGCGGCGTCAGGCCACAAACCAGGGCACCTATGAACACGATCCAAATACTGGCTTTTGTAATTCTCGTTCTCATTTTCAAATCTCCTATTTGTAAACGCCCCAATCCTATCCAGATCAGAGACGTCGGTGTACATTTGACGTATCGCGTATGGGGATTATTGCGGGGTCAGTTCAGGGCCAAAGTTCGGAGAGTAGTTTCCGTCCCCCCCCGGGCCCCCGAAAAACACCGCCTTCACCCCATTTCTATTTCGGTCTTCTTACGGGTTGACCTGGCTTGTGCTGTTTCAGGAAACCTTGTGTTCTTGTTCTCTCAAGACGGTATTCGAAAACAAAGTCTATTCTCCACCTGTAATTTGGATTCTCTTGGGTTGTGCCTTCTCGGGCTTGTGAATCTCGACCGTCAACACGCCGGCTTCCATCTCTGCTGTGATCGCATCTGTGTCCACATCTTTGTTCAAATTGAACTGCCTTCGATAGTCGCCCACGCGAGTCTCACGATATACCGCCGTCCCTGATTCCTCTTGATCGGCCTTGCCGGTCACTGTGAGTATTCCCTTATCCACTGTAAGGTCGACATTGTCCTTTTCTACGCCAGGCATATCGAACTGTAGAATCACGCCCTCAGATGTCTCCCTAATATCGACAGCAGGCTGATAATACTGCGTCTGATCCTGGCGACGAACGACGTCGGTCTGCTCTTTGTTTGCATTCATATTATTAACCCCCTTTCGAAAACCTCCACAAATACGTTATCCGGTCAGGATTTGATCTGTATTTTCTTAGCCTTGGCCTCGGCGGCCTTGCTCATGGTCACCTTCAGAACGCCGCGGTTGTATTCGGCCTTGACTGAATCAGGATCCACCGGATCGGGCAACGTCATCGTGCGATTGAAAGAACCGGTCGGCCTTTCCCTTCTGTAGTAGCGGTCGTTCTCTCCGGCATGGGCGTTCCTCTGTCCTTTCAGTGTCACCGAATCGTTCAGCACGGAAAGGTCAAGGTCGTCTGCTTTGACGCCAGGTATCTCAGCCGTCAGCGTAACCGAATCACCATGATCATAGACATTCATTGCGGGAAACGTTCCGCGTGGCACACTGCGCACACCCAAGGGTGCTCCTCGCGTGCCGAACATTCTGTCCATCTCGTCCAAGGTCTTGGCAACATCGAAAAATGGGAACCAACTATTCAGCAACATAGCTCGTTACCTCCTTTCTTGTCGTTCTAATCTTTACTTTTTCAAACTCTTCCAAGGATTCTTGCTTCCACACAACGTGATCGCAAATCGCGTGCCAGTTGAAATTGATGCTACATAAGTAATTACTCAGTAATACCTTATGTACAACAGGCGGGGTCGGTTCAAGCGTCCAGAGCTGCCACTTTGACAGCGCCGTTTGCTTTAGATGTGACGGCTGCGGATGATGGAAATGACAAGCCAGATCCCGATGATCGCGGCTATTATGTAGCCAAGGACGCCCATGGTCTGGAGGCTCAGCAGTCCAAGGACCATTCCCTGCTGTGCAACCAGAAGGCTTGATGCGACCAGCAAGGCTGAGATGATCAGCGCAAAACTGACGCGGTTCGAACTCTTGTCCAGGGTCTTTGTCAGATTCTCAAGATGCTCGTGATGGACGCGGACCTGAAGCTTGCCCTGGCGAAACTTGGTCAGGACCGCGTTTATGTCGTCGGGCAGCCTTGAAGCCAGGTCACCGGCCCCCTGCATGGCCCTGCGAACATTGCGAAGCACCTGCTTGGGCTCGAAGTCTCGAAGGCTTGAACGCTGAGCGTAAGGCTTCAGTGCCTCTATGAGTATGAACTCGGGATCCAGAGAGGTTGCCACCGATTCTATAGTCATAAGGCTCTTGATCATCAAAGTGAACTGAGTCGGCGGACGAACATGATTGAGCCGAAACAAATCAAACGTCTGCATGCCTATCGTACCGAAAGGGATGTCTTTGACGCGAAAGTCGTGGTAGGTTTCGATCAACTGCTCGATGTCGGCCGTCAGCTTGTGGACATCCGTTCGCTCATCAAGCATGTCGTCACGCTCCAGGGCCCGCACGATGTTCGTCGCATCGCGTTCGGCTATCGATAAGACTATTTCGTTGAAGAACCTGCGATCCTGTACGGACAGGCGCGCCACTTGTCCGAAGTCTATGGGGACCAGGACGTTTTCCGGCAGCAGAAAGAAGTTGCCTGGATGAGGATCGGTGTGGAAGAAGCCGAACTCAAACATCTGTCTGAGAACGAACTGGGTGAGCCGGTGGGCCAGTATCCGGCAATCCAGACCACGTTCTGCGATGGCCCGCTTATTCGTAGGTTTGATACCGTCTATGTACTCCATTGTGAGGACCCCGGCTGTGCAATAGTCCTCATAAACCTCCGGGATGTGTACGGAAGGGTCACCGGCAAATTGTCTTGAGAAGCGCAACTGGCTGCGTCGCTCGTTTGCCAGATCGGTCTCTTTAGATACGGCCTCCGTGAATTCGGCAACCATCTCCTCCAAATCGATGGTCTCATGTCCAAACAGGGCACTCTTTAGCACTCCGGCAAGGTCCTGTAGAATCTCACACTCGGCCCGAATCGTCTCGACTATGTCGGGCCGGCGTATCTTGACCGCCACGGGTGAGCCTTCACGAGTTACGGCTCGGTGGATTTGCGCAATGCTGCCGGCAGCGATCGGTTTCTCATCGAATCTCTCGAACGTGTCCTCAATTTTTCCTCCGAGTTCCCGCCGGAGCTGGGCCATGATCTTGGCCAGAGGTTCCGGTGCTACCTGGTCCTGCAAATGCTCTAACTCCTTTATGTACTCGGGCGATATCAAGTCAGGGCGCGTGCTCAGGAGCTGGCCCAATTTGATGAAAGTGGGGCCCAATTCTTCGAGAGCCAGACGTACGCGGGCCGGCCGACTACCTGTTGTAACCGCCGGTTCGACTTGTGACGGGGCAGCCCTTTCTCCGAATCTGAGGGACAAACGCGAACGCAGAGCCCCTGTCACCTCTCCGAAACCGTACTTTGCCAGCACGGCCATGATGTGGCGGTAGCATCGCAGGCGGTCAAAAGTGCCCTTAAGATGGAACCGCAGGGCGGCCAAGTGTTACGACTCCCTGCCCAGAAGTTCGTCTACCTTCTGCTCGAGACGCTGGAGGTCCTCTCGCGAAGGAAGGTTGAGGGTTTCCAGAGTCTCACGAACCTGCTTTGCAACGAGCTTCTCGAGCTCTGACCGATTCTTTTCTGCGGCATCCATCAAAGCCTTGGTGAACCCGGTTCGATTTTCTTTCTCGATCTTGCCCCTGCTGACGTAATCATCAAAGATCTTGTCGGCTCGTTCGCGAGTCATGGAAATAGCTCCCAGACCTGCGAGCATCATCTTGTCCAATGTCTCAAACATAGTTCTATCCTTTCATACTGTCCTCAGCGATTATGTGAAAATAGCCTTTTGCGAATGCACCTCTATATGGTACTGAAAACATCGGACATCGGCAAGCGAAACATGCCGATCCTGGTCCGGACAGCAACTCTTCAAGACCATATCCGGCAAGCAACGACTATATATCTCCAAGCTGGCCGCACGCAATATCCTCTATAAACCGCCATCCGTTCTCGTTAGCCTATGAGCCGCGCAATCCGCTCCTCGGTGGGCGGGTGAGTCCTGAACAACTTTGCCATTTCGCTTCCGGTCAGAGGTGCGACAATAAACATATTGCTTTGGGCGTCGGGAACGCGAAGCGGGATCTGCCTGCCGGCTGTTTCCAGTTTCTGCAATGCCCTGGCCAGTCCCCGCCCCGTTCCCGCGAGCCTGGCTCCCAGGCGGTCTGCTTCGAACTCGCGTGAGCGACTCACAGCCATCTGTATCATAGTAGCTGCAACAGGGGCCAAGATCAGCAGCAGCAGAGCCACCAGAGGATTGGACCGACGGCTGCCGCCACCCCAAAAGACCAGGTACGTAACCCAGGTGACAGCACCGGCCACGACGGCGGCGATGGTGCTTATCAAAATGTCCCTGTTCTTTATGTGAGCCAGTTCGTGGGCGATAACACCCTCGAGTTCTTCATGGGATAGCATTTGTCGCAGACCCTGTGTGACACAGACTGCACTGTGACGTGGTCCGCGGCCTGTGGCAAACGCGTTAGGTGCCTGTGCCGGCGAAACGTACACCCTCGGCATCGGCAGTTCGGCACGCTCTGCGAGATTGCCGACAACATTCCAGAGCACCGGATCTTGTGATCTGGAAATCTCTCTTGCCCGCATGGTTGCCAGTGCTATCTTGTCACTGAAGAAAAATGCAAAGAAGTTCATCCCGGCCCCAATCATTAGTGCCGGAACTAATGCAGCCTGACCGCCAAGGAGGTAACCGACCGCCAGGCACAATCCCATGAGCAGGGACAATAGCAGGGTCGTTTTGAAGTTGTTCCATATCTTGTACATTTGAAGGCCCTTTCTCAGGGTACTTTCCACAAGTCATATTCTGAGTATCATAATCTCACTGCCGTCTCCATAGTTCATTCGGAGCCCTACACCTTGAAGTTGTGCAAGATGCGTGCCAGCGTAAGGCACGTTGCTCAAGTGGAAATTTCCAGAGAATGTCCACAGACAGGCCGCCAATAAGCCTGCATGGAGCTGCCATTTTGACAGCGGATTGGGATCGCGATTTGTTTCTGTCTTAGAGCCCCTAACAAAATGAGCGTCGCACCGAGAATGAGCGGTTTTGCTTCTGGCAAGGAAGGTGAAGCAGGCCATCCGAGGATGGTCGATGGAGCCTGACGCCGTCCAGAAGCAAAACAAGCCATTCGAATGCAGATTCATTTTGTTAGGTGCTCTTAGAAGTCGTCGGTCGACGTAGGCCGGAAGTTGACCGCCAGGTAGATGTTCCTGACGCCAAAGCGATCCAAAGGAACCAATACCGTATGGTCGCCCGTCAGTCCGGGCGGGAACGAGATCGAAACCGGAAAATCGCCTACTATCACTCCCTCCCCGGCGCATCGGGCACACTCGTACAGTCCGATGCCGCCACGGCCTCGACAGTAAGGGCAGCTCGCCTGTGCGGGCACGAGAATGCGTACCTGCCCGCCACAACGTGCCTGTTCCGGCGTGATTGGTACATCCAGAGTAAGACTCTCAGTGGCCCTGGACTTCGGCTGGGCCATACTACTGAAGTTGGACCACAACCTGTCGAATATCTCATCGAATGAGGGAGTAAATGTCTGAAAGGAACGCGTGAGGGAGACATCTCCTATGTCGACCGGTCTTCCTTCGGGTATCAGCGGTTCAGGCTCAGACGCCAGGCCGTATGGCCCCGGCGATCGATATGAATGCGCAGGCATTCCTGCAATATTCGCATCATAGGCCCTGCGTCTGGCCGGGACGCTCAAAATGGAGTAGGCTTCCTGGATATCGAGGAACGTCTGCCTGTCTCCGCCGTAATGATCCGGATGGAATTCCTTGGCAAGGCGACGATATGCGTCCCTAATCTCATCTTCAGTTGCGTGAAATGTCAGCCCGAGTATCGCATAGTAGTTCTTTGCCATTTCGAGACTCCCTTGCTCACAGACGCGACTGCTTCAATCTCCACATAGTGTCGTAGTACTATGGCTTGGCCTTGGGTATCGTGACAGTCAAGACACCCTTGTCGAACTCTGTTTTCATCTTGTCAGCCTCTACCGGAGCAGAAAGAGGGATCGATCTTGAGAAACGCCCGCTGCGCCGTTCTCGGCGCAGCAGGCTTCCATCCTGATGCTCGGCCTGCAACTGGTCGATTGAACCTGAGATCTTCAGTTGGTGCTCCTCACAGGTGATGTCTACGTTGCTGGCATCCGCTCCCGGCAAATCGATCTTGACAATGAACCGGTCCTCCTCGTCCCGTATGTCTATGTTCGGCGTGAAGCTTTGAGATTCGAAGATGTTCCCAAAGTCGGGGCTATTCGAAAAACGGCCAAAAGCATCTCCGAACATCGAGTTCATGCGATCCTGCATTGACTGCATTTCGTGTAAGGGATTCCAAGTGTTCGGATCAAAGGGGCTCTTGAAGAAGTCATCCTTGAAAGGGTCATCTGGAAGCAGTGGCAGCAGGCCCTTACTGCCGGAGCCAAGATTGAAACTGTTGAAACTCGAGTCCGCCTGCGAGCCACCTCCTGAGTCGTTTATTCGAAGTTGCATCCAGATCAACCAGCCGCTCTGGACTCCAACAATGATTAACATAGCAAGAAGCAAGTACGGCCATCTTCTTTTGAGGAACTCTTCCAGCCTGCTATCACTCATAGATTTGTCTCCCTATTGTCATCTTCCACATATACCTCGATCTCTTCTGAAAAAAAAAGTGCAAAAATTATGCCAAATTAGACCCTGCATTTGTAAGAAACAGTTGAGCCGATACTTAGACAATTGGCATGGAGAGGCAAAACGTCCGGGGGCTGTCATTTTTGCAGGAACCTTAAACGTGAAAATGACAATTTGACAGCGAATTGGTCCGCCAGGAAAAACGCTGACGGAACCGCTTTTTCCGCAAACCGTTGCTGAAAGAGAGCATGCGCCGTTGGCCGAGCATTTGGCAAAAAGTTTGCTTTCACTACTCTGGGGAAAACGTGGAAAGACCATTGTGCTCTGGCTAAGAAATGGATCTGAAGGATACAACCAAGCGAGACGGGCAACCGCACCAGCCGACATCGGCGGAGGACATAACTCAGGCGATGATCGAGCACGTCGTGGGTATCGCTGAGTTGTCTGATGCGTCGGCTATTTTCGTATATGTTGACGCCCTGCAGGAGAAGGCCCTGCCTTTGCCCGATAGGCTCGCATCAAAGGTGTATTATGTAACTCGAACTGTGCGTGAGGATCAAGAGGAGCGGCACAGAGGCACCGAATTCATTCGCGTTCCCAATGTTCCTTTGTCCCGTATGGGCCAGGTCAAGGTTGCGATCTTCCTGGCGTTGTCCAGGGGCCTTGTCAAGGCCGGTGACACCGTGGTCTTTTTGTCGGGCTTGGCCTCGTCGGGTACGCTCGATACGCTGATCGTCACGCAGGTTGGCCGGGAATATGAGATCTTCTCAGCCTCCCGCGACATGAGTCTTCCCGAGGGTATCCGCTCAGAAGTCGTGGAAAAGACAATTGACATTGCCACGCAGCTCGGATTCCAGGGCCGCGAGGGCAAGCCTGTGGGGGCGTTGTTCGTGATCGGAGATGCTGAGAGAGTATCGTCTATGACCCGGCAGCTGGTCATCAATCCTTTCAAAGGCTATCCGATGGAGAGTCGCAACATTCTGGACCGAGATCTGACAGAGACCATAAAGGAGTTCTCGAGCATAGACGGTGCCTTTATTATTCGCGGAGACGGCATCGGAGAAAGCTGTGGCACGTACCTGAAGACTGCGAGCCAGGAGGAATTTGAATTGCCCCGGGGGCTGGGCGCGCGCCACCATTCAGCCGCCGGCATTACTTCCGTGGCCGATTGTATAGCCGTCACAGTCAGCGAATCGACGGGCACAGTCACGGTGTTTCGTGGTGGCCAGATTGTTACCGAGATCGAAAGACAGAGGAGTATCGGCACCAAAACGCAAGAAGAAAAATGGCAAAAAAATTTCGTCGACGAATGAACAATTTCGTTCTATCGGCGAGTAGTATGACAGAGAATGAGAAAGTGAGCAACTGAGAATTGTCATTATCGAACCTCATAGAGTTTGGATTAAGATTTTGTCGAAACAAAAGGAGGCCCGACTATGACAGACAAAGATCCGTTGACCAAGCAGATACAGACGATCCTGGAACAAATCCATTTCTACAGCACCCACGGAGATGCCGAAGCGATAGCGAGGCATTTCTTGAAAGCCGTGCAGAATCATACCATTGCTGATTCGAGAGACCTACTGGCGTGGTGTTTCAAGACATTTGGCCGAGAAGACACAGAGCATGTTGTAAAGGCCCTGACCGCATGGCCCTGCCCAGTCTGCAAAAAAGGTTTCGAGCAATGTGATTTGTGTGACGGCAGCGGCCGGTCAGGGCCCGATATGCTCTGTGAGACATGCATGGGACTGGCTGTGATACACTGTCGATTCTGTGGCGGATCTGGACTATCCGCCCTAGAATCACTACCCTCCGGGTTGAGGCTGACCGTTGTCGGTACAAGAGCCAAGCTGGCAGCAAAACGCATAAGGGTAGTTCAGAGCGAACTCAACGGTCTTAGTCATGAACCGAAAACGGCCAATTCGAAAAGCAAACCGAGTAAGACACTCTTGATTCTGAACGTGCTGTTGAGTCGCCTGGAGGGATGTCTTGATGAAATCAAACGAATGGGACCGATCCATCGGAGGTACAAATTCCTGCTTGGGCAGATAGCGGCTTGATGGAAGAGCGGGCCGTTCGATGTCACGTTGGATACGCATACATCCTGTCCCAGAGGTGACCGTACCGTTTTCCCCTGGCCTGACTGTTGTCTAGGGCGGGAACCATTTTCGGCCCAAGTTGACAGAAAGGAGGTGATTTGCCAATGACTTAGAGCAAGGGACTTTAGTCAATCGCAGACAATGACCAGTCATGTTAAGATGTGATCCAAACATCTGTGCTTGCAGATCTCGGTTACCTCGAGCGGAAACTGAATCGGGCGGCGGCTCTGCTTAAAGAGCCCGAAAAGGCGCTGGCACAACTTACCCTGGCACAGTCAAGGGCAATAGAATTCGTTGTCAACAAGAGCGATGATCCCCTCGTTAGGGTACAGCACGCTCTGCGTTTGGCCGAGCGCATGGTTGAAGAGGGCAAGCACGAAGCCGCCCAGGACAACCTGAGAGTGGCGCAAATCCAACTGGGCACATACCGCGCGCTGCTTGGCAAAGAAGCCGGAAAGGTCCGAAGTTTCTGGGAGCGTGCTGTAAGCTTGTTCCGGGAAGAGCCAGGCCAGGCTCATGTTGTCGAGAAAGACTCAAGCGAAAAGGTTGAGAAAGCTACTGAGGCAAAAAAGTGAACTTGTTGCGTGTGGCCGGGGCTCGTTCAGGGCCCCGGCCTGTTTTGACTAGGCTTGAAGTATTGTGCCTGGGTCCTTCTGTTTGGCCACAGCTACTGAATCGAGTCGCTCTGCCCGTATAGTGCTCCTGGTTGAGCATTCGCGTTCTTGCGCGGGTAAGTGGCTTTACAATAATAGTTCATGGTTTTGCTAGCGGGGATTTACTACCCTTCAACGGTATAAGTGAAAGCATAAAGAATTATGTGAACGTTCTTCTTGGAAGAAGGAGTGTGTCTCTGGAGTGATTCAATTCAAAAGCCCTAAACGCCTGTCAACTAAGAGAATCGCGCTGATAGGTCATCATCTGCCCAGGCAATGTGGAATCGCCACCTTCACGACCGACTTGCTGGAGGCTTTGACACATGAAGCAGAGGATGCAGACTGTTGTGCCGTGGTTATGAATGATAAGCCGGACTGCTCCGACGCCTCAAAGGAGGCGGCAGTACCAGTATCGGCAGAACATCACGTATGGACCATTTGGATGGCGGGCAACAGTAGCTTCGTGACAATTGTAATCAGGCAATTAATCACCAGCGGGTGAATTGCCATTAGGGCCTCTCCTCTTCACATGACAGCTCGCCTTCTTTTTCCCAGACGATTCTGCAAATCCGCGTTCTTGCTCCGGATTTCATGATTCTCCCAAGGTTGCTTTGCCAGTAGCAAGAATTCGCACTCGATAACAACAGCCGAAAAACATGGTATACAGACAAATGCCGCCGTCGATCAGGGTCACACCTGATTCTGCCATCAGGCTAAGGCCTCAATTTTATGTCAGGGATTTCCCTCGGCAGCGCCCGTCAATCTACGAAGGGCTCCAAGTCAAATACCTATATCCTTCTTCAATGACCGTCCTGCGGCCCGAAGCGAACTCGCATAGTCAAATAGCGGCAAAGGTCTATCTCCATTTTGGTCGTTCTTTGGGAGATTTTTATCAAAAAATTATGAACCAAGTGATAATTGAGTTCTTAGTAATAGAGAACGCTTAAACGTATTGCGTTAGGAAATTAAGAAAACTAATATTTAATGTGTTGTAAGAATCATGTTAGAAGGAGACAATCATGAAGAAGCTAATTATTACTGCAAGCATAGTTTCAATCGCGTTTGCCATCTCACCTGCCTTAGCTTGCGATTCGTGCGGATGCTCAGCGACGAAGGCGTGTGACAGCGCTGAGTCAGCGAAGCTGGTCGATATTGTCCACACTGCCCAGCATGCCGGTAAGTTCTCCACACTTATTACTGCTCTGAAGGCTGCTGACCTGGTGGAGGCTCTCGAGGGGCCCGGCCCCTTTACAGTATTTGCACCGACAGACAAGGCATTTGCTGCACTGCCTGCCGGTACTGTAGAGTCACTTCTCAAACCCGAGAATAAGGCCAAGCTCCAAGCCATCCTGAAGTATCACGTGGTGGCGGGAAAGGTACTATCCGGGCAACTAGTCAAATCAAGCAATGCAAAGACCTTGCATGGAAACGATGTAAAACTGACTCTGATGGTCAACAACGCTAATGTGACCAAGGCCGACATAAAGGCCAGCAATGGGGTGATCCATGTCGTGGATCGTGTAATTCTGCCGGGCACTGCTAAACCAATCAAGGGGCACAAGAACACCGAGGCCCCTACTTCTGCGGATAAGAACATTGTGCAGACCGCCGTAAGTGCCGGACAATTCAAGACACTGGTCACGGCAATTCAAGCCGCTGGTTTGGAAGAAGCCCTGAATGGAACGGGACCATTCACTGTTTTTGCCCCGACAGATGCAGCTTTTGCCAAATTGCCGGCCGGTACGGTAGAGAGTCTCGTGCGACCGGAGAACAGAGCAAAACTGCAAGCCATTCTCAAGTATCATGTGATTCCAGGGCAGGTAAGATCGAACGATATCCTGGCTGTCCATACGGTGAAAACCCTTAACGGCCAGTCAATCTACCCGTCTATTCGCGTGGACAATGCTGCTATTCAGGCAAAGAACATATACTGTCGGAACGGTATTATCCACGTGATAGACAGTGTGATATTGCCTAAAGAAGAGAGCTAATCTCTGTTTTTTCTAACGTGCTCGGGCTGGTCACCTCCTGTGGGGGCCAGCCCTTTTTTTGGCATCGTATATGTAAAGACAACTCCTATTAGAAAGCGTCCGTGGGCTCAAGGTGATGTTATTTGTTGGCTGAATGTGAACAACAGCGTCCTCCGAACAGCAATGAGTACCAATAGCCGGATATTGACAACTTACAGGCTGAAGGAAAGGTTAAGGAGAAATGGCAAATTTCCACTAAGAGCTGAATAGCTCTGAGTATTGTCCTGCCGCCTTTCGGCAATGCTACGCCGACGCACCAAAAACCCTAAAGATGAAGCCTGTGGATTGGGCCTTGCGATTGATCGCAAGTCTCCGTGGCCATAGATATCTGCGAGATTACCCTTAAGAATCGTTTCACTATATTTGTCTATTCAAATGAATCCCAATCTGATAACTTATGTTTTAGGGTTTAATCAACGCTGATCCTAAATGCCCGAATTAGATCTTGGATTACCAGAATAAAGAGTTATGCTAAGCCTGCTCTTAGTCGAAACCATCGTCATCATGATCTATATGACAGTGTGGTTTTGTATTGCACAGGCCCTGAGACGTAATGATGTTGCAGATATCGCGTGGGGCGCAGGTTTCATTGTGACCGCAATATCTGCCATGATCTTCACTGAAGGCATTACCCCCCGGGGAATTCTTGTTATGTTTCTTGTGATTCTATGGGGCGTGCGCCTTGCCTGCCACGTCTTCTTGAGAAATCGCCGAAAGGGCGAAGATAGCCGCTATAGTAAGTGGAGGCAAGAGTGGGGTGAGCATGCGGTAATTCGTGCATATCTTCAGGTCTTTCTCTTGCAGGGACTATTAATTATTGTTGTATCCCTTCCTGTCACAGCGGTTATTATGTCCGCGCAGAATTCATTTAGCGCATTCGATGTGTTTGGCGTCTGTATCTGGTTTGCCGGTTTTGCCTTTGAGACGATCGGGGATTATCAGCTTATGAAGTATAAGAAAAACCTGACAAACAAAGGGAAGATCATGACGCAGGGACTCTGGAGATATACGAGGCATCCCAACTACTTCGGGGAGGTGGCTCTTTGGTGGGGCGTATATTTCATTGCTCTCTCTGTGCCAGGGGGTTGGGCCACAATCTTGGGGCCGATCACCATTACTTACCTTATTCTAAAGGTCTCAGGAATCCCACTCCTTGAAGAGAAATACAAAGATGATCCGGAATTTCAAATCTACAAGAGGCGGACGAGCCCTTTCTTTCCTCTTCCACCCAGAAAGGAAACACGATAATGCATACAGTTAAGGTTTATGGAGCTATCCTGCCGGTATTTCTCGCGATCGACTTTCTCTGGCTTGGAGTTGTAATGTCAAAATTCTATAAAGATGAGCTTGGAGTGCTGGCGCGTGTATCAAACGGCGCGCTAACACCGGTGTTATGGGCGGCTGTGATTGTATACATTCTTATCCCACTCGGTGTAGTACTTTTTGCGCTGCCCAGAGTCTCTCAGGAGAATCTGGCCTCTACTGCGCTATTCTGGGGATTTATATATGGAGTCGTTTTGTACGGTGTTTACGACATGACAAACTACGCTCTTGTGAGCAAATGGTCTCTTCGTATGTCAATCGTGGATATACTCTGGGGCGGAGCAATCAATTCGGTAGTGACCTATATTGCAGCGGTTTTTGACAGGTGGTTTGCTTAAATTAAGATAGCAATTGTCGATAGCGAAATTTCAAGTATGGTTGCAACTTAACTACTGCACGGCGACCAGGAAATAGAGGCGGATAAGGTGATCGGACGGTTTGTCTATCACCATCCTGTTTTTGACAAGAATGCACCTGCGGCACAGGCAGGGCACGAGGAAATCAGCGGAGTAAACCGCACCCACTATTGCGGTGTTTACTGGGCGTACGTCTTTCATGAAGATGGAAGAAAAAGCGCTTTGGCTGCATGCAAATACTTCGGTAAGAGACTTTGAAGTAAAGACTATTGTATGCTATTGAGATTTTGGGATAAGCCTATAAGCCTTTGAATACCTTTGACTAAAAGACAGTATAGTGTTCCCGATTGAGAATTCCCGTTCTTGCGCGGATAACTTGTGCCATAGGTAGCGGCTTCCCAACAACAGGTTATGGTTTTGTCCGCGGGAATCTGCTACCCTGAAGGGTATAATAATGAACGTGGGTATCACATAAGAGGACGATTCTTAGACCGCAAAATGCGGCTCCCAAGGACGGGCTGCTTTTGCATCATTTCTTGCACGCAGCTTCTGCTGAAGATGAACACGCCGGGCTGGAAGGGCCGACACTTACCATATTCACGTGATAGGATTTCTTACTTTCTGTTGGCATGTTCTGAGTCCCACCGGGGCCAGTTGCGGGGTACTGGATTCGCACTAGCCTTGGTTGCTGGCGAATATTGAGTCTCGTTGTCAGCCAGGTCCAGAATGAAAGGCCAATGCTGCCAAGACATAGCAACCTTTCTTTCATGGAAAGGTCCCCGGTATCTTGCGTGACTTCATCGAGCAGTATCTTCGCTTCGGATCTGCGAGCCTTGTTGGGCCCAAAGAGCATCGCCGGGTAAAGTGCCGGAACTGCGTCCCTGACGTATTCCTTCATTCGCTGGGCCCTGCCGAAGAGAATTGGATTCGACGAGTTCCTCAAATTTCGATATCCCTCGAACCACACCCGAATGACTTGAACAAGGGACGGACCGAGTATTTGGAAGCTTTTTCGGTAGAGGTCTCGCTGAAGGTCTTTCAGTTCAGACGCAGAGAAGTTTGGATGAGCAAAATGCATTGAGAAGCCGTCAAAAGTACGATAGTCCGGATTGTTTTGGTACTCGGGCAAAAAGCGGTTATTTTCGAGCATCCGACGGTGGAGTGGCGTTCCTGGGAACGCAAAATAAATAAGTATCTGCCAGAGCGCAGGACTGAGTTCAGTAAATATTCGGAACTCCTCCATGACCTTTGCCCTGTCTTGATAAGGAAATCCTATTATCATTGATGAAAGCAGAGCGACTCCGCGAGATTTCAGTGACGAATAGAGTTGCGGGAAAGATTTTCCTTTCAATTTGCCAAAACTTGACTCTGTGCCCTCAAAGGCTGTCCAGATAATGTCAAATCCCATCTCGGCGATCTCATCGGCCGTGAATTTTGAGAGACCCCGCACACTTCCAAAGCCCATGATAGACAGAGGTTTTCCTCTCTCACGGACACACTGGAGGAACTCACGCGCCCGTTTCTCTTGAAGGAAAAAATCTTCGTCGATCAGAATGAATCCGCTTAAGTCATCGCCCGCTTCTTCAGCCTGTCTTTCCATATCAAGCACAATTTTGTGAAGCTCCTGTCCGCTCCTGACAAAAGGAATGTATCTGCGATTGAAGAAGTGGGAGGTGCAGCAGAAGTCGCAGCCGTTAGGGCAGCCGAGTCCGCCGGTAATATGTGCTACTTTGGTCTTGAGCGGATAGGAATACACGCGCGGCGACTCAACCGGGACATACGGGTGCGCGATCGGCCTTTCTGTATCCTCTCCAAGCAAACTTCGCATAAAGCCGATACCCTCTTCCCTGCATATCAGATCGGCATAAGGCATGAGTTCAGCATCTGATAATACGGTTCCGTATCCACCCAGAATAATCTTCGCCCCGGGCGCATGGCTGCGTATCAGCTGTGTCATCCCTTTGAGCTTGTGAAAGGTTGCAACCACAAAGTTGATACCAACATACTCGTATCTGTGGTTCTTGAGTTCCCTGACAAATTCTCGCTCTGAAGGATAGTGTAGGACTACCGCAGGCGCCTGGATGTTCTCGGCTATATAGTCCAATCCCCAACAGCGTATTACCTGCCGATAACTGAATATTCCCTGTTCGCGCGTTACCTGTGCATGGAAGAGTTCCGCTCCGACGGAATCACCCTCACCGGCTTCGCCGAAAGGGCGACATACAGTAGTCAGAAGAACACGTGCTTCTGTCATACCAGTGTTCTCCCAGACAGAACTATAACTGAATGCTGCCAACTAGATTGAGGCTGACTGTCTGACAAGTCTGCAATCTCGCAACGAGGACCTTTGGATCTATTAGTTTGCGTATCCGTGAGACCATAGAAAGTGATTTTTTCCATGATTTACATGACCCATCTCAAGAAGAATGTTCATTCATTGAGGCAACTGCACCAGCGAATGACCAACGATAAGAATCCCAATTTCAACATAGGCCATTAGTATATCACGGCCGGAGGTAGTGAGTAAAGGTTTGTTTTAGCGTTCATAGGGGGAGTTGCGCTGGGAACTTCACCAATAGAACTTGTGATTGCAGAAGGACTCAAACCGGTCCGGGAGTTCTTTCTGATTTTCTTTTCTTCTCCCATACCGTCACTTCACTTAGCGTATGCTCAAACCTGTTTTGTGTGATGCGCAAAACAAAGGGAATCTTCAGAGCATCCCCAACAGGATTGAAATGTGGAGCCAAAATCTCGTGAAGCGCCGTCAAGGTAGAGTAGGGTTCGCCGTCCTTGCGAATACCTCCCAGCCATTTTTCTTTGTCGGTGATGTTTTCATCCCAACTATAGGGCGAAGCTATCACCAGCAAACCGCCGGGATTCAGACGCTGGTGGATCATAATCAGAAACTTGCGAGGATCGTACAGTCGGTCGATAAGGTTGGCGGCCAGGATCAGATCGTAGCCGGTATAGAGTTCTTTGAGATTGCAGGCGTCCGCCTGATAGAAGGCCACCTTCTCGCGTATCGCATCGAGATTAAGATCCGCCAGCGTGACTTCTTCCAGGCTGAACAACTCGCCTTCCTCCAGGCGCCTGTATCGTGTGAATCCTTGCTCAAGAAGCTCGACGCCGACCTGTATCTCACGGGCGGAGAAATCCAGCCCGGTGACATTGTCGAAGCCGCGCGCCAATTCAAAACTGGCCCGGCCCACAGAGCAGCCGAGGTCGAGGGCCTCTCGCCGGGGCCTATCCCGGGTCAGTTGAAGGCATATTTCCGCCAGGGCCGTCGGAAAATTCGGCACGCCGAAGTAGGCCTGCCCGTAATGGAACTCGCAATAACGTGCGATAGAATCGTCCATTTCATAGGTGTCCACGGCGACAGACACCTGTTTGGCCGATTCGACATAGCGAAATCCCGCGTGCTGATAGAAATGACGTCGAAAAGCGTATCGCGAATCCCTCGTGGCCTCGTTGCCGGTCGATATCCAGGAGCCTCCTTTGATGAGATTATGTTTGGCGTCGAAGGTGGGAGTGGAGAAGTCATCGTAATAGGGATGAATCTCAAAACCCTTGAACCCAGTGATGGGGGTCTCTGTCCATTGCCAAACATTGCCGACAATGTCGTTGAAGTCGCCGAACGCGAATTCTGTCACCGGACAGGAAGAGGCGTAGTGTTCCAGGTTGATGTTGCCCGGCGCCACAGGCCAATAGGGTTGATCTGTTTCGACTAGACCGTCGCGCAATCGATACCACTCTGGTTCCGTGGGCAGGCGGATAGGTTTGCCGGAGACGGCACTCTTCCAGTTACAGAAGGCTTTGGCCTCCAAGTAGTTCACCTCTACCGGCCAGTCCCAGGGCATGTCGATTTCTTCGACCATGCAGCGCAGGCGGTAATTGCCGGATCCTGCAGGCCTCCAGAATCGGGGGTGTTCAGCCTGCTCGTATTCGCGCCAGCGCCAGCCCTCTTCGGTCCACCATTTCGGTATGCGGTAGCCACCGTCTTCTACGAATCCGAGGAACTCACGGTTGCTCACCAGCATACGACCGGCTCGAAAAGCATCCACGTGTTCTTCGTACCGACCGAATTCGTTATCCCAGCCGTAAAGGGCGTGGTCTCTGGTCTTGCCCAACTGCACGTTCCCGGAGGGCACAGGTAACAACTCGTTCTCAGGCGGTTCGCCGGTTGTATGACAGATTTTCCAGAGCGGATGGCGACGAACCTGTTCCAGGGGAAGTTGGCGGATCAGAACCGACGATGTCTCCAGGTGAATCCGTGCATGTTCGATGCCCATCATGATTACCCACCATGGGTTGTCCCAGGTTATGGGCATACTCAACGGCAGCGTCTGCACAAGTCTGGTCAACCTTTCACGCACGCAATGGCGGTAGGCCTGCACCGCATCTACGGTCGGCCAATCATAATGCGTTTCGTCCAGGTCGTCCCAGGACATCTCATCCACGCCGACGGCAAACATGGATTCGAAGACCGGATCGATCCGCTCGTCCATCAGTTGGGCAAGTATTAACTTGTTGATATAGAATACAGCAGTGTGACCGAAGTAGAATATCAGCGGATGACGCAACGGATCTGCACGTTGGAAGAAGGTTTCGTCGTACTTCAAAACTTCCAGCAGCGCTTCATCAATGTCGAAAGTTGCGTCAAAGTACCTCAGAATCTCGGATCGCTTCGACTCCGGAGTACCTTCATCAAGCACAATCGTACGAGTGCGGCGCAGCTGAGGATCGGTTCGCCAATTCTTCTTCGATCTTTCTTGCATATTGGTCATTCTTAACGCATCACCAATTCTAATCGTCAACCCACCGACCATCGGAGTTTACCTCTCAATCCCAAAGAGGTCAAGAACACGCCGCCGGTTACGGCAAACACACCGGTTGCATCTTTCTGCTTGGTGACAGAAGCAGGTCTCTCTGCAAGACAGGCATCCGGCCAAGCCAGGAGAATACGGCAGTTAAAGCCAATAAGCCGCCACGAACGGAACCGCTCATGTAGAGAAGCAAAAGATATCTTGGTTTAATGCGAACAAATAAGATTGGCACTGCCGTATACTTACTCCAATAGAGCATAACGATGCTTGTTTGAATGAGTTATACCCTTGAGGGTAGTAAATTCCCGCGAGTAGAACCATAACCTGTTATTGTAACGCCTATTACCCGCGCAAGAACGGGAATTTTCAATCTCGAGCACTATGCATCAAGAAATCCTGTTGAGAGGATACAGAAATGAAGATCACCAATTCAAACTCAGTTGCAATGCTGGCAATCTGGGCCGGCCTCTTTGGCTCACTATCCATTGGGATCGCCTCTGAGCCGATGAGTAAACCGTTGATAGACTTCCAGAATCCTCTGGTTGCCGAGCAATGGATTTCAGTTAACGACAACGTTATGGGTGGGATCTCCGAAGGGGGATTCCGAATAAGTCAGGACAATACGCTCGTGTTCTCCGGTAATCTGTCGCTGGAGAATCGAGGCGGCTTTGCCTCTATTCGAACTCGACCTGCCGACCTGGAGCTGGACGGCTATGACACGATAGTCCTCCGCGTCAAAGGTGATGGCAGAACTTACTACGTTAACCTGAGGAATTCTTCCGGTAGGGGGGCCGGATCCTATCGTGCGCCGTTGAAGACGCTCAAGAACACCTGGCAAGAAGCTCGCATTGCCATGAAGGAATTCGAGTATACGGCGTTTGGCAGGCGCGTTGGGGGTGTCGGGGCCCTTAAGGCGAATGAGGTCCAGAGCGTGGGCTTTACGTTGGCTGACAAGAATGCTGGCCCCTTTCGGCTGGAGGTTAGTTCGATCAGGGCCGAGAAGGCCACTGCCGAGAATGAAGCGACTGCTATAAGTTGGGCTGACAGTTCGGGCGGAAACAAGGATATCGTCGAGATGGCAGCAGGTGCCGGACAATTCAATACGTTGGTGCAGGCTGTCGGGGCCGCGGGACTCGTTGATACTCTGAAACGACCCGGGCCGTTCACCGTATTCGCGCCCACAGATGGCGCCTTTGCCAAGCTGCCGAAGGGAACTCTCGAATCGCTCTTGAAACCCCAGAACCGCGCGAAGCTGGTGGATATCCTGACATATCATGTCGTCCCGGGACGGATAGTGGCCAATCAGGTGGTTGATTTGCCCAAGGCCGATACGGTACAGGGTTCCAGCGTGCTGATCGCGGCGAAAGATGGAGAGGTCAGAGTGGCGGGTGCCAAAGTAATCAAAGCGGACATTGATGCTTCAAATGGCGTCATTCACGTTATCGACACCGTGATTATGCCAAAGGACATCGTGGCTACGGCCGAAGCCGCCGGGCAATTCAAAACGCTCCTGGCGGCTGCGGAGGCCGCGGGTCTGCTGAATGCCCTCAAAGACGATGGGCCTCTGACGGTCTTTGCGCCGACGGACGACGCCTTTGCCGCCTTGCCGGATGGGACCGTAGCGGATCTGCTAAGACTGGAGAACCGGGATCGACTCGCGGCCATTCTCAAGTATCACGTGGTGGCCGGGGAAATCTCCCTTGGTGGTCGTCGGATCAAAACACTGCAAGGCAACCAATTAAATATTCGGCCCACGGGGAGTTTCCGCGTAGATGAGGCGAACGTACTGCTCGCGGACGTTCGCGCGACTAATGGCGTGCTGCATGTAGTGGACCGCGTATTGTTGCCGACACTGTCTGAGCCCACTGCTTCCGACAAGGCGATGAGCGTGATCGAACTGGCTATCAGACGTGGAGTACCCTTGTTCAATGCTGGGCAGCCTTCAGCCTGTGCAGCCATATACGAAGTGGCTGTCGAGTCATTGTTGAAATCCCATACGAACGCCTTTAGCGATGAAGACCGCTCTGTACTGCAGAACGCTCTTGGCCGGATTCGCAGTGGCCATCAGGATGCCAGCGAGCAGGCTTGGACTCTGAGGCGAGCTCTTGACATGGTCTATGAATCACTTTCGGAAGATTGATCTTCTGACCAGTCGCCATCGTTCTTGACTGGCACCGCTCGGCGTGGTATTGTTTGAGTGTTGCTTATAGCAAGGAACATGGAACAACCATGCCAATTACTCGATCTGTCCGTGTAGGCGACAGAAGGATGCGAGCGCGGACATGAAAGGACAGCGGACCATGCTAGCTAAGAACGTGGCAATAGGTTCAGTTCTGATTTTCTCGGCCCTGTGCCACACAACTGAGGCTCATCGACCCATCTTCAGTCCGAAACCAGCCACAGATCCCAATACAGCCGTGCTGATAGCTCAACCTCATATCTCTCAGGTAATCTACCGAGAAATAGGCGAACAAGCCGCGCAGGTGTGGCTCGCTTTCGATGTCAGGGCGGGATTCGAGCTTTTCATACAGATCGGCGTTCCCGTACTTGAACGTCTGAAGGATTTTCGACCTGCAATGCTGGTAGTGGGGCCGGGCTTGCCCGAAGCTAATTCTCCATTTGAACTTCCCAAGGGCAAGGGAGCAAAGGGCTTTGCCACCGACAGTGTCAAAGAGCCCAGGTTCTTTCATGAGCACTTTACCGGCACCGACTCCTGGATTCTCCGTAGTGAGACTGTCGTTCTACCGCAGTCCGGACGCTATTATCTTGTCGCCTACGTTCCTTCAGGGCGAAAAGGAAAACTATGGCTGTCCGTTGGAAAGAAGGAGTCTTTTGGGTTGGCCGAGTGGGCGAAATTCGGGGGATGGAAGAAGAGGATCAGGAAGTTCCATGAGGTAAGTGACAAAAGCCGGAAATTACGAATTCCAATCCTCAGCCAGATTGGCGATGCGCTTGGACTGGGCAGTCCCGGACCCGTCCCTAAGACATCCGAGTCGAGTAAGATACCAGTCAAAGTCCAGGATGGCGTGACGATCCACACTGTCGAGACGCAATACCAGAACGGCAGGCAAGAAATCCGTGTTCTCCTGCCCGACGACTATCGCAGCGACAGGAACTACCGTGTCCTGTACGTGCTTGCCGTCGAAAAAGGCTTTGACCAGAGATATGGCTACGGTCTCGGCGTTCTCAAACAGATGGACGCTCACAATGAATATGACATGATCATCGTTCAGATGGGATTCGAAAAAGAGCCTTGGTACGGAGATCATGCCACTGATTCAAAGACTCGGCAGGCAAGCTACCTCAAGGAATTCGTCGTCCCTTTCGTCGAAAAACACTACTCTACTCTCGGCACACCCGATGGAAGACTGCTCTTGGGCTTCAGTAAGAGCGGATGGGGTGCCTTCAGCCTGATACTGACCTATCCCGAGTTCTTCGGGTATGCCGCTTCCTGGGATGCCCCCATGTTCTTCGACAGGTTCCATTACAGTATGCAGCAGGTCTACGGAACTGTGGGTCAGCTCGAGGCCTACCGCCCCGACTTGCTGGTTTCCAGGCAGAAAGAGTACTTCCAAGGAAGGCCTAGGCTCGTACTGGCTGGGCAGCAAGATTGGGGAACCTCCATTCCCACGCCGGCCGGAGGCGACCACACTTTGGAGATGCACAGGCTGCTCGAGAAGGAAGGAATAAGGCATATCTATGACAACAGCCTCAAGGTTCCGCATCGATGGAATCAACAATGGATGGGTCCTACACTGGCGGCGTTGATGGGACTGGCAAGGGCGCAAGAGATTTCGATGCAGCTCTGTCACAGGGTCGATATTTCTTCCCACAAGGGAAGTTTCGTATGCCTTGGTGATCTGACGGGAGACCGCCAGGTTGACTTTCTCCTGTATCGGCAAGGCCCACAAACGACTCCGGGCTTCTTGGCGGCAGTAGACCACCAAGGCCGGACTCTCTGGGAATTGGGAGATCCGCTCTTGAAGAAACACATGGAAGACGGTGTATGGAATGAGCCGGCGCTGAGGGGAATCGCCTTTATCCATGATCTGAACGACGATGGCAGGGCAGAAGTGTTGACCGAGTTCTGGAGAGACGGGATACCAATGCTCTACGTGCTTGAAGGAGATACAGGTCAGATCCTTCGAGAGATACCGTCCCCCCTGGATCTCGAGGTTCGTGGGGGCAAACGCAGTCGATGCCATCCTGTAGGACGGATCGCCTTCCTGGAGGGCAGAGAGAGGCCGCCATCGATAGTCCTCAAGTACGGCGCGAGCAATCATGTTCCCTGTTATGCTGTGGCTCTGAACGACAAGCTTGAGATCCTCTGGGAAATACATGGCAGCAGCAACTCGATGGGGCACGTGCCAACTGTTGGTGACATGGACTTCGACGACAAAGATGAGCTGCTTCTCGGGACCTTGATGGCAGATGCGACAGGCCGGATCCTTTGGGAGAAGAAGGTCGACCGTCATGCCGACTGCACGACCATAGCAGATTTGCATCCTTCAGCGGGTAAAGAGGCATTGATCAGCGTGTGTTCGACAGGGCCTGTCTACTGTATGTCATCGGCCGGTGGAGTTCTTTGGGAGAAGACACGGCAGGAAGTGCCTCATGGACAGGGCATTTGGGCAGGCAATTTCATTTATGACGAACCCGGCATGGAGGTCATCGTTCTGCGTAGTGGACATGTCGGAGATTTCATTACTGTCAGGGGAATCGATGGCGAGCAGCTGGCTGGATTCCAGCAGACGAGGAATTACAACGGGTATCCCGATTTTCCCTGCGTGGTAAGCTGGAAGGCCAGTAATGAGCAGTCTTTGTGGATTCCCATTGATCGTACCTTGGTGGATGGGTATGGCCGCATCGTGGCCGAATTGGGAAGGCACGAGGTTTTGGTCAAAGAGCTGCTCCAGTGGGGAGAAAGCAAGAGTCAGATTGCAGTACAGGCATTCGCAGTAGATCTTTGTGGAGATGAACGTGAGGAGCTAATCCTTTATCAGCCGTACAGCGGCCGGGCAATTCTGATATTCACACAGACCGATTCAGACGCAAGGAAGAAACCGTACGTACACGAGGACGATGCATACAATATCAGAAGTTACTTCTGAGCTGTGTCTTAAGAAGTCGAATAGAAAGCACTCCCGTATGAGAAAACCATGTTGTATCTACTCGACCATTGTGCGGCTGGGGGATCCCTGTGCTTTTGAAGCCTGATAAGAATTGGCCTTGGCACAAATGGGCTGTTTTTGGAGCTTTTGAAAATAGATTGGCAATCGATGGGCTCGGATTGCCCCGATTTGGGTGCAACCGAATTGCATTCATGACTTCGATGTGATATGAGAAACAAGAAGCTGTGTTGGAGCAATATAAAGAAGATGATTCTATGGATTGCGATTCCCTCTGTTAGTCTGGTCTGTTTGCTCAGCATCTTGTCGATAATCTCGAGGAGTAAGCCATCAGTAGGTATGGTTGCTGGTCGCTTACGACCCTGCTCGGCCAGGCCGAACTGTGTTTGTAGTGAGGATAAGGATCTGCCCTCATATGTAGAACCGCTGGCGGTTATCGGATCGCCAAAAAGCGATTGGGAAAAAGCCAAACGAATCGTCCGTGAGATGGGAGGCAAGATTGTGCTTGAGGACGGCAGTTACCTGTGGGCCACCTTTAGCACGAGGATATTTCGCTTCATAGATGATCTGGAGTTGAGGATGGACGAAGAGAGTGACGTGATACATGTTCGGTCGAGCTCCAGGGTCGGATACTCCGATTTGGGAGCGAATAGAAGGCGGGTGGAGGATCTTCGACTGAGATTTGCCCAGAGCCAGTCTTCGGACGGTTCAGTTGCCGCCGAATGAGATAGAGCAGGTTCTTGAGCTGCCGGAAATACTATGGTTTCGCCTGTAATCTGACGTCCACTTCAACTTCGCCGTCCGGACGACGGATGCGAAGTCGAACCGTATCTCCTATGTTGTGGGAATCGAGGATTCGAAAAAGGTCTTTCGATTCACTTACCTTCTGGTCGTCAATGGCAACAATTATGTCTCCAAGCACGACTCTGCCTCGCGCCTCGCGCCTCGTAGGGCGCAGGTCTGCTATGGCTGCCGGGCCACCGCGTTCCACTTCAAGAACTAGTACCCCTTCCGCTCCCAAACGCCTCACGACGCTGTCGTCGGCGATGGTAATGCCTAGGACAGGTTTGTCCACCTTCCCATGGCGGATGAGCTGGGGCACCATCCGATTGACTGCGTCGACCGGCACGGCAAATCCGATTCCGGCGTAGGCTCCAGAGGGACTGACAATCGCCGTGTTGATCCCAATCAGACGCCCGGCGCTGTCCAGCAATGGGCCGCCGGAGTTTCCGGGATTGATGGCGGCGTCGGTTTGAATGACGCCTTGAATTGGCCGACCGGTCACAGACTCGATTTCTCGTCCCAGGCCGCTTATCACACCGGTAGTCAACGTCTGGTCAAAGCCGAAGGGATTTCCAATGGCAAAGACCTTCTGGCCGACCTCGAGGCCGGAAGATGAACCGACAGCGATCGGACGAAGATGCTTGCCAGGTGCATCTATCTTCAGAACGGCGAGGTCTTTATCCGGCTCTGCGCCGACCAGCCTGGCGTTCCATGGTGAACCGTCGGCCAGAGTAACCTCGGCGGCCTGACCTTCCTGTATTACATGAAAATTGGTGACGATATACCCGTTCTCGTCCCAGACGAATCCTGAGCCCGTACCTCGCGGAATCTCCATCGCCCGGAAACTGAGATAGTCTCTTTGGACCGCGATGCTCGTGATGTAGACAACAGAAGGCGAAACCTGCTTGAACAGCTCAATGGTGCTTTTTTCATCCTGTGCCAGGTCCCCGCGCGGTGTTACCAGGCGAGGTCTTGCAGTCCTGTCGTAGAGACCGGTAAACCACTGTCTGGCCTGAAAGATCACGAGCAGCACGACGAAGACCGAGAGCAGCATTATCAGACGACGATTGTTTTCAGTTACTCTGCCGGCGTGTGTAAAATGAGTGTTTTGTTCCATGACGCTTTGCTCCAGCTACCACTTATAGATTCGCCATTTCAAGCCTTACTGGCCGTAATATCACAGGTAATTATACTCTTCAGGGTAGTAGATTCCCGCGATTAAGATGATAAACTGTTATTGTAAAGCTCCTACCTATGGCACAAGTTACCCGCGCAAAAACACGAATCTTCAATCGGGAGCACTATAGATGCTAAGATAGGCTCGCGACCACAATTTGTCAAACCCTGCGTCCGCAGTCGGCAACAGGTAGCCTTGCCGGAACCCATATACCGCAACAGGGTAGGTTTGCCGGCGTCTGTCGCCATGTCCGCCGGGAAGTCGGCGGCCTTTCAAATCCGCTTTCCCTTCAGCGTATCGCCGCTGTATCCCCAACCTCTGCAGGACGGTACGTCAATGAGAATCAGCGAGGCAGGCTTGGCGGCCTCTATGCGAATCACACTTTCCAGATCGATGCGAGCCTGATCCTGTTGTCGAACTTTCTGACCGTTGATCTTCAACTCTCCGGTTGTGACGTAGACGAACACCCGGCGGGATTTGTCGCTTTTGAACTGTATGTCTTTGCCATCGTCCAGATCAGCCAGATAGATAGTAGCGTTGGTGTGGAACGCGACAGTCTCAGGCAAGTCCTGTCCGGAAGCCACAGGGCACAACGCATTCTTCCACGAGACCGGATCGAACCGCTTCTGGTCGTAGCTTGGCGACAGACCCTTCTCGTCAGGGAGTATCCATATCTGATAGAAGTGAACGGGCTCGCTGGCCAGATTGAACTCCGAGTGGGTTAGACCTGTTCCGGCAGACATCCTCTGGACGTCGCCCCGCTGGATGACCGACTTGTTGCCCATGCTGTCCTCATGCGTTATCTCGCCTTCAAGAACGACGGTAATGATCTCCATTTCTTCATGGGGATGCGTGGGAAAGCCCATTCCCGGTTGGACCACATCGTCGTTAAAGACACGCAATGCACCAAACTGAATGTTGTCCGGATCGTAATAGGAAGAAAATGAGAATAGCCAGTACGTCTTGAGCCAGCCGAAATCAGAAAAGTGTCTCCTGTCCGCGTCGATGATCTTGATCATGGTCTCTGCCTCCCAACTAGAGTGAAATGGCGATTTCGTCTATTTCCTTTCGCTGTGATACGGCTTCAGCCTCGACTCCCGGGGCAGGCTGTCCCACCGCTGCCATGACGTTGACCTGGTATTCATCTGTCAGCGCCAGATACCTCGTTGCGGCCTCATCGTCAAATCCTGCCATACCGTGAACGACATATCCTCGCCGAATACCCTCGATGGCTAGAGCCATCCATGCCGCACCTGTGTCATAGGCATGGCTGCGCATGGGGCGGCCGTTGTGGTCGTATGTCTTCTTTGAGACGACGATCATCAGGCACGCAGCATTGACGCACCACTGCCTGTTCTTCTCGACCAGCAATCCCAACAGGTCGTGGAATCTATCGCTATCCCTCAGGGCATAGTAGAACCGCCAGGGTTGGTTGTTGAATGCCGACGGTGCCCATCTGGCCGCTTCGAATAGTGACAGCAAGTCGTCTTCTGCCATTCTCTGACCGGTCATGCTTCGCGGCGACCAGCGGAAGAGAATCTCGTCGAGAATCTTCTTGGGATTATCCCTTTTTTTGCGTGCAATATCGTGCAGGTTCATTGTGCTCCCTTCACATCTAACTGCCGAGAACTAACGGCCTATGTTATCACTGCTGCCGGGCATCATCAAGATAGATCCAGCGTACATAAAGCCCTCGGAAAACTGATTTGATGAAATCTCAGACACATTCTGGTAATATGGGCAGCAAGATGAACAGGAAAGTCGCTATGAATTCCTGCCAGGAAGTCAGGGCCGCAAGGGCGTCGGCTGAGGCAAAGGGATTGTGAGATGAAACGGCAGCTTCCTCAATCCGGCCTTTTGCGCCCGTGATTTGAAAGGCTGATAGATATGCGATTGCGGTTGCGACCGGCAATTACACCTTAGGAGCCAGATGTTTGACAGAAGAATCTCAAATTGTCTGTACGCTCTTGTTGTTTTGACTTTCATGGGTCCGGCAACTTGGGCGAATCAGCAACAGCAGGAGCAAAGAACCGAACAGGCCCGACTGTTACTCGGTGCGGGTCTGATGATACAGGACGAGCCTTTGAAGGGCGTCGACCCGAAGGTATTCCCGCTGCCCTTCTACATGTATCAGGGCAAGTCTTTTTCCATGCGAGGGCTCTCGGCCTCATACGAAGTCCTTGGCGAGGATACCTGGTCGATAAGGGGCCTGGCAAGGTTTAGAACGGATGGCTACGATGCCGACGACAGCTCTTATCTGGCGGGAATGAGCGATCGCAGGAACTCCTTGGATGTAGGCGCCGAGCTGTGGCTTGAGGGCTCATGGGGCAATATCGGCCTTGACTGGGTCACGGACGCACTGGGAAATCACAACGGCCAGGAGACAAGGTTGACCTACGTCAGACCGGTCAGGTCGGCTCTTGGAATAGACAAGCTAGGCCTGCGACCCATGCTTGGACTGAGCTGGCGCAGCAGCAACCTCAACAATTATTATTACGGCGTGCGCGCCAAGGAGGCGACTGCTGCCAGAACACGGTACAAGAGCGGAGATTCTGTCAACCCATATGTAGGTATTGGGTTGGACTATCAATTGGCTGAGCGCTGGAGCATATTCTCGCTGTTCAGGAACCAGTGGCTCGGAAGCGATATCAGCGACAGCCCGATTGTCGATCAGCACAGCAAGATTTCGGTTATCCTGGGACTGTTGTATCGCTTCTGAGCCATTTCTGTCAGGGTAATGCAGAAAATGGAATTTGGAAAGGATGCAATGATATGTCAAGATTGACCGTTCGACAGGAATGTCCTTGTTCTTGCGTTATGAGACGGGCCGGTGCATGTATCGTAATACTTATGCTGCCATTCTTGTTGTGTTCGTGTGTAACCGTGGGAATAGAAAAAGCCAAATATGAAGTGATCGAGAAAGAGGGTAAGTTTGAGGTCCGGCAATATCAGCCACAGATTGTGGCTGAGACCATTGTTGAATCTGACTTTGATGAGGCAGGAAACAGCGCGTTCAGAAGGCTCTTCAACTACATCTCAGGTGAGAACCGCAAGAGAGAATCCATAGCAATGACTGCCCCGGTCAATCAGAAGGCCGGCCCAGAGAAGATCGCCATGACCGCTCCGGTCAATCAGCAGGAGCTTGAAGGCAAATATTCTGTCAGCTTTCTGATGCCCTCAAAATACACTATGGAAACCCTGCCTGAACCGTTGGATTCCACTGTCCGCTTGAGGCAGATACCAGGTCGTAAGATTGCTGCCATTCGATACTCTGGATCGTGGAGCAGAAAAAGTTATGAAACGAACAGAGCACTTCTGGAGGAATTCGTAAGAAAGAAGGGGCTTCAAATCACGGGGCAAGACATCTTCGCAAGGTACGATCCGCCTTTTCAGCTTTGGTTCCTCAGACGCAACGAAGTGCTTTTTCCGGTTGAGTGAACTGTTGCCAGAGAAATACGTCTGCTTTTGTGCCAGGTTTTCCGAAGAGAGGCGATCATGAAGCGGATAATTGACCTGATGGAGCGCGGCCTGGTGCCGGATGTGGTGATTAGAAACGGGATTCGGCGACTAAACCGAATGCGGCTGCAAGAGGAGTGCAAAGACGACCCTGCTTCGGAACTCAAAGCCAAAATGGATTTTCTCGATATGCTGCGGAACAGCCCTGTGGCAGTTGAGACCGATGCGGCGAATCGCCAGCATTATGAGGTGCCCGCCGAATTCTTCGAGAGAATACTTGGACGGTACATGAAGTACAGTTGCTGCCTGTGGACACAGAATACCTCGACACTTACGGAGGCCGAAGAGGCAGCCCTTGATATGGTCGTGCGGCGAGCGCAGATTGAAGACGGTATGGAAATCATGGATCTGGGCTGTGGATGGGGCAGCCTTTCGCTTCGGCTGTGCCGTCAGTTTCCCGGCTGCAACGTTGTGGCTGTCTCCAACTCATCAAGTCAGCGCCAGTTTATAGAACACCGATGTGATGAGGAAGGGATAGACAACCTGCATGTCATTACAGCCGACGTAAACAAACTCGAACCCGGTCAGACGTTCGATCGCATAGTCTCAATAGAGATGTTTGAACACATGCGCAACTATCAGCAGCTTTTGAACCGCATGTCTCGATGGCTCGATAGCGGTGGCAAACTATTTGTCCACATATTTACCCATAAAGAATACGCCTATCTTTTCGAACCCACAGGTGACGACAACTGGATGGGACACTACTTCTTCACCGGCGGCCTGATGCCTTCCGATGATCTTCTGCTGTATTTCCAGGACGATCTAATCATAGAGGATCACTGGCGTCTATCCGGAACACACTATCAGAAGACAGCCGAATGCTGGCTTTCAAACATGGATCACTCGAGATCGGAGATAATCCGGATCTTCGAGTCCGTCTACGGTGCGAATCAGGCTAGGCGCTGGTTTCAGCGCTGGCGTATCCTCTTTATGGCATGTTCTGAATTATGGGGCTATAGCGGCGGAACGGAGTGGTTTGTCAGCCACTATCTTTTCCGAAAGCGATAGGGACGGCCATACAGAGATTTGGCTATAAGACTTATCAAGGGCATGGCAACAGCCCAGGCGATGCAGATCAGCAGGAGTCTTCGGTTCACAGGATTCATTATATGAATCGCTCCCAAACGACTCGCTGCGAAGTAGGCCAGTGGACCAAAGAGCGCGCCCATTACCGCTGCGATCAACAAATGCCGCTGCAAAAACTGAAGCGACTCGTTCAGAACGAGCGAGAAGTTCACCCAAAGCATCAGAAGCCAGATGGTGGTCATCGGATATGGCATAAGCCAACGATTTGGCTCGAAAGTCCCGAGCATTATGAGAGCGGTGTCGAGGGCCAGGCCGAGGACCAGAGATGCCGCCATGAGCAGGATTGCAGGTATCACTCTTGCTCGTCCTATCACAGCCAGATGAATCGCCCCGAGTACGGACACTATCAAGATGCTCAACCAGTGGACGTTCCAGGCGGCGGCAAGGACACAGGCGAACCACCCGATGTTGAGCCCGACTATGCTCCAGGCCTGTCGTAGTGTTGATCGAGTCTGCTTCATCACAGCCTGCCAAGAAACGGTTCTTGCCTGCACAAAGGCTTAGAGAATATCATTTGCACGTCTCCTATGTAACGCTCCTGGAATGCACCTTCACAATATGACAGATAATATTCCCAAAGGCGCATGAAACCGGCCGCAAAGCCCAGATTCCGCACCTCTTCAATCCTGCTCAGGAATCTCTCGCGCCAGCAGCGAAGAGTCCTCGCGTAGTGGGGCGTGATCTCTTCCATATGAATCAGCCTCAGATCTGTCGAACGTGTGACAACGTCACAGATATTTGTGACCGCTATCAGACAGCTTCCCGGAAAGATGTATCGCTTTATGAAATCCACGTCACGGACGTGCTGGCGGTATCTCTGGTCGGTTATGGTAATCGCCTGCAAGGCCATGATTCCCTCAGGCTTGAGAAGCCTGCTGCAGGTCTTGAAGAATGTCTCCAGAAACTGGTGTCCGACGGCCTCGATCATTTCGATTGAAACCAATTTGTCAAATTGTCCGGACAGATCCCGATAGTCTTTCTTAAGGACCTCGACTTGCTTGTTCAGACCTTTGCGGTTAATTAAGGCGGTCGCATATTCGTGCTGGCTGTCACTTATCGTCGTCGTAGTGACATGGCAGCCGAAGTTCTCTGCCGCATAAGCGGCAAAACCACCCCAGCCGCCTCCGATTTCAACAACACGGTCTTGTGGCTCCAGATGTATCTTGCGGCATATCCTATCGTATTTGGCCAGTGACGCTTCTTCCAGAGAAGCCGATTCGGATTCAAATATCCCGCAGGAATACGTCATGGTGCTGTCGAGAAAGAGACAGTAGAACTGGTTGCCAAGATCGTAGTGCGCCAGAATGTTGCGGCGGCTGCCAAGCTTCGTGTTTCGGTGGAGAAAATGGAATAGCTTCCTCAGAAAAAGGCTTATCCAGGCGGGTCCGTACTCTACGTGCTCGAGAACAGACAGATTTCGAACCATTATCCTGACCAGTTCGGTAAGATCGCTGCACTTGAAGAGTCCGGCTATGTACGCTTCGGCCAGGCCGACACTGCCGCCCAAGACGGTCGCAGAGTAGAAGCGAGAATGGAGTATCTCCAACGTCACCTCAGGTTCTTCATCAGCCTGTCTCTTTCCGAACACAGCGGCATCAGTATCTTCGACAATTCTGATCTGACCCCAGGCGATTTTGCTTAACAGTCGATGAACGATCTTCTTTGCCCACCCATCCAGACGTCCGGGTGGCTGTGCCAGATCGAAGTCGGCGTTGTCGGGTACGATACTTTCGCTCATGTGCTTTACTCCCCGCTTGGGCTACGTTTGGCGGGATGTGGGTAGAAGGTGGCCCCCTTTAATCGCAGCTTCAGTGCCTGCCAGTAGATCCTTGTCACGATCTGAAGGGTCATGGCCGGATATCTTGACAAAACCCGCGCGAGAGCTCGTCCGGTAAGATCGGTGCGACGCAGGCTCAGGGTTGCGTCGAAAAGCTTCTGTTTACTCTCGAAGTTCTGCATGTGGACCTGGATCCTGTCTGCCGGCTGAAGGAAACGCCAGTCATAGTCCATATCCAAATCCATGTAGGGTGAGACGTGGAACTCTTTGCCGAAGCGATAGTGTTTCCACGGCGCGGCAGCATCGTTCAGGGCTTCAGTGAGCACGTAGCAGTGGCGCTCGTGCCACGGCGTATTGCTCACTTCGGCAACAATTGTCTCAACACGCTCGTTCGAGGCGTCAAAGCAGTAGAAGAAACTTACCGGATTAAAGCAGTGCCCGAAGTATCTCAGATGGGTCAGCATGCGGATAGACCCACCCGCCCCCAGCCCAGTCTCTTCGAGTATTAGACTGCGAACCGAACTGTCGATGGAGTTTCCGGGATCGCCAAGATGGTCTGTTCGCTTTAGAAAGGCGAGGTTCCAGCGGTCGATCGACCAAAACCACCGTCCTTGGAAGACCTGGCTCAACTCAGCCAGATCAAGATACATCATAAAGAGTCGATACTCGAAGACATTCTCGACCGGCCGGAACCGTCTGTGACGCACCTTGCCCTCATAGATCGCGCTATTCAAAACTACAGCCCCTTCCCAAAATACCTGCAGACGGCTAAAGCGCTGTTCACGCCATCCTCATGAAAACCGTTGCCCCAGTAGGCACCGCAATAATGGGTTCGGTTGACGCCGCTTATCTTTTGGTGTTGGCCTTGGACTTTGACCGATTCGGTGTTGAACAGCGGGTGGGCATATTCGATCTTGTACAGAACCTGTGCGGGATCTATCGCCTTCTCGCTGTTCAAAGTCACACAAAGCGTGGCCGGTGCCTCAATACTTTGAAGCATGTTCATATTGTATGTGAGTACGACACTCGCCTGCGGCTCTGTGGGGATATGATAGTTCCAGCTGGCCCAAGTCCTTCTTGTCTTCGGCAGCAGGCGCACATCGGTGTGGAGGACGGCCACGTTCTTGTTATATGGAACCGCGCCAAGCATCTGACGTTCGGATTCACTCGGGTCGGCAAGCAAGGCCAATGCCTGGTCACTGTGCGTGGCGATAATTACCTGGTCGTAGCCCTCCTCGTTTCCCGCGGTTGTTCGGACCGAAACGTGCTTGCTGAACCGGCGCACACTTTCGACCCGACTGTTGAGGCGAATCTGCTCTGTGAACCCCTTGGTCAGGGCCTCGACGTATTTTCGGGAGCCCTGCCGAATCGTTAGCCACTGCGGTTGATTGCGGACGTTCAGAAAGCCGTGATTGTCAAAGAAGCGAACGAAGAACGACGCAGGTATTTGGCCGAGACTCCTGGGATCCGCCGACCAGATAGCCGCTCCCATGGGAACTATGAAGTAGTCACGAAAGTACGGACCGCAGTTACTTCTTTCCAGGAACTCGGCCAGGGTCAGATCTGTGGGTTCTCTGAGCACCGACCCGCAGTTGGATCTGAAACGGAAGATATCCCAGATCATTCGCCAGAAGACTGGCCTTAGGATGTTGCGGCGCTGCGCAAACAGCGAGCCCAGCGAACTCGGACTGTACTCAAGGCCTGTCCGTTCACAATGGACACTGAAACTCATCCTGCTGTCCTTCCAGGCGACGCCGAGTTGGCGCAAGAGCTTGACGAAGTTCGGATAGGTCTTTTCATTGAAGACGATAAAACCCGTGTCAACAGGATAGCCTGTGTCTTTGACTTTGGCATCGATGGTATTGGCATGCCCGCCAACGTAGTCGTTCTGTTCGTAGACTACTATTTCGTGCTCTTTGTGAAGCAGATAAGCCGCCGTAAGTCCCGATATTCCGCTGCCAATAATCGCGATCCGCATTTTCAAATTCTCTATGTATCCTGTTCTTGTCTTTTCTGCCTGCCTTTGAACCCGTCCAGACGACATCCATCTTGCTTGTCTCTTGGCAAATTGCCTACATCCCAGACAATGCCCAGGTGCTCAAGGAGCTTGAGAAAGTAATAGGTTACATCATATTCCCACCAGAAGAAAACATTTCGCGCGGCCGTCGGATAATGATGACGGTTGTTGCGGCATCCTTTTGATCAGATACAGGCCTGCGGCGGCCCAGACTGCTACGGTGCTCCAGCCTGTCCAGATTACGGCAATGCAGCCCAGGTGAAGTGCCAAAAACGGCATAACCCGGAGCCAGTCCACCTTTTGAGCCGGCCCATCCGACGTCCTGTCGACATCCGCACCGTCATCCACCCGGCAAATGATCGCGCCGAACATGCGATTACCGCTGAGTTTCTTCCAGAGACTCATTTAAAGAGGCACCGATTTAGAAGCTGTATTAATGGTGACTATTCCGAGATAGCCATCGACTGTGACCTGGCTTCCTGTACGAATGATCTTGTCGGCATCAGGGATCCCAGTCACACACGGAAGCCCGTATTCGCGTGCTATTATGGCACCGTGGATAAGCATCCCACCTCTGCGCTCCACAATCGCCGAGGCCATAGGTACAACGAAGGTCATGTTCGGATCCACGGCGTCGCATACGAGAACCTCGGCCTTCTTGAAGGCAAACAGGTCCTCAGCCTGTCTGATAACTCTCGCTCGACCTGTGGCCAGGCCGGCGCCTGCGGGTTGACCGATGAGCTGCCGGGCCATGACGCGTTTGTCCCGGACCTTGACGGGCTCCGAGCTTCCGCTCTCAGGCCGATAATTCGGATCTCTCAGACACCTCGCAACTTTGCCGGCCAATGATATATCAAGTGCAATCTCAGACGCCGCCACAGATCGCTTGCGAGCTTCTTCAAGCGAATCCAGGAGCCGTCTCTCGATCTGACCTAGATATATGTTGTCATCGTCTCGCAGGCGATAGCTTGCACGGGCCAGCTCCAACAGCTCCGAAGCGAAGGTGCGGTCACTCTTTGGCATGCTTGAGAGGAATCCCTCCTGGAGCTTGGATTTTGAACGGCTCCTGCGCTGCTTTTCTTCATGCCCGACCTGCGCCATTTCAGCGACGAACTCAAGCATCCTGGACCGCAGCTCCGGTAAGCTAACCGTCAGCGCCGACGCGGTCCGCAACTGCTCGGCTAGGGCCGTCACTTCATCCGAGAAAGCCGAGTCGTTGGGCAGCTTTCCGGATTTAACCAGTTCTGCCATATGCTTGTCCTGCCTCAGCCTGTCGGCAAGCTGCTGAAGTCTTTCATTTCGCTGAATGCTCTTAAGACCGGTCCCCGCCAGTAGTTCCAGGAACTCGTATGGGTCCTCGGGCTTGACGGTTCTATTGTAGACCATGCCGAAAAGTCGGATCCCATGGGCAAAGGGAATGCAGAAGTCCCAATACTGCTTCTTCCACTTTTCACATATACCGATCCTTTCCGAGATCTCAGTTGCCAACTGCTCATCCGACATCTTCTCAAGAACCACCTTCTTGAGAGATTCTGCTTCTGATGCCATCCCAGGTATTATTTCGCTCTCTATTTTCTTCCTTAGCTCAACAAGGTTTTCAAAGCTGCGCCGGAGCGTCAAATACCACTGTCTGTTCTCGGTGTCTTCAGAGCCACTGGTCGCGGTTATGGGCCTTGACTGAAGAAGCCGGAGCCTGGAACGATCGTAAGTCCACTCGACGTCCTGATCCGATCCGAACAATTTGCCCAGCCTCTTGGCGATGCCGAACAGGTGCTCCACCTTATGCTTTGTCAGAGGAGGCTTGTTGCGTTTCTCTGCCGTCAGCCTGATTATCCTTGTACCTTTGTGAGCAGGAACGACTGCCTTGAAGCGCTGCGCGGGTGTATGAGAGACGATCTTTCCGGAGACCAGGTCTATCATCCACCTGTCAGGCTCCACGGTACCGTCAACGAGACCCTGGTTCAGACCGTGAACAGCTTCCACCACTGCCTTGGAATGGTCAACCGGACTTCTGCCGAAGATGACGCCTGATTCCTGGCCGTGAACGAGTTGCTGGATCACTACGGCCATACTGCTGTTCTCTACATCGAGTCCGATTTCCTTTCGATAGAGAATCGCCGCATCGGACCAGGTGGAGGCCCACACGAGCTTGATGTGTTCAAGCACGTCTTCCGGACCTCTTACGTTCAGATAGGATTCGTGCAGACCGGCGAAGGAAGACTTGGCCGAATCCTCCCCAACCGCCGAGGACCTGACGGCCACCGGCTTATTGCCAAATGATTTGACGACTGCATCCCGCAGGTGGTCGGCCAGGGCAGTCGGTATCGGTGTCCTGGTGAACATATTCTGTATTCTCAGCGAACAGTCCCACATCTCCTCCCAGCGCATCTGATCGAATTGCTTGCGATGATACTCCATAAGAACCTGTGCTCGCAAACCGGTCTGATCCATGAACATAGCGTAGGCGTCGGTTGAGATACAGATTGTCTGCGGCACGCCGAATCCCTCCTGCGCCATGCGGGCAAGAACATAGGCCTTTCCCCCCAGGAGCCCTCGGTCTGCCCTCTGCATCTGTGATAGGTTGTATGCAAAATTCATCTGTCGAGATGCAACTCGATCACGTGCTGAAATCGATCCACTATATGCAGGGTCTCAGCTTCCAGGCACATAACTGCACAGGTTGGTGACTTGACAAAGTCCTTAAGGTGAGAGTGCTTGTCTGTGTAGAGGCGAATCAAACGGTTTCTTGGAGATTTGCGCAATTCGCGCACAGTTCCGACAGCCGTAACGGCCATGGCCTTTCTGAAATCGCTCGCCCGATTTGACCTGTTGTCAATCAGCAGCGCAGCTCTGCTGCTGGCCATGATGTTGGCGTACTTGCGCGTTGTGCGCGGGGTGGCGAAAACGAAGCTCTTGAAGTCATCTGTCACCGCAAAAGCCACCAGGCTCGCATACGGCCGATTTCTCTTCTGCGTTGACAAGACTGCGAGACGCTGCCTGTCAAAAAATGTTTTCAGTCTTTTCGTTAGCTCTGTCCGTGATTCCAATTCTGCCGAGCCCCCAAAATGCCCGGAAATTACGTCATCTCGATTCCGGGCCGCTTCGCTTCGTGCTTGCTCGTTACTGATGGGCGTTCCATCTAAAGCGAGCAAGGACTACCCAAGAACGTCCGTGGCATTTGGAACGGTGTCCAGAGGTTTGACCTTATACGAAGCCTGAGCAATCTTGCCCTGGCCATCGATAACAAAGGCCGATCGTATGATGCCTTCATAGGTCTTGCCATACATGGACTTCTTGCCCCAGGCTCCATACGCTCTGGCCACCTTGTTGTCGGGATCCGACAACAGTGGAAATCCAAGACTGTATTTATCATCGAACTTCTTCTGTTTGCCGGGCTCGTCCGGGCTGATCCCTATCGCAAAGGCCCCGAGTTTCTTCAACTGCTTCGAAGCATCTCTAATACTGCAGGCCTGTTTCGTACAGCCTGGAGTATCGGCCTTTGGATAGAAATACAGAAGAACTTTTTTGCCCTTGAAATCGGACAGCGAGACCTTCTTGCCGTCCTGACCCGACAGCGCAAAGGCCGGGGCTTTGTCTCCCACACTCAACTTGGCCATTTCTCTTCCTTTCCAATAGGGTTCGCCAAAGAACAGACGCCTGCATTTGCCCAACAGGACCCGCCTAATCCAATCCAGGACTAAGAACAAAGCCCCCATTGTCAGGCGAGACTTGGGAGCCTGATTCCGGCACACATTCTAAGCATGTTCGGCACTCTCAGCAAGCTCATTGATCATTCTGCGAAAAATCAGCTTGTGTATAGGCCAGAGAATATGCCAGTAGATGAGTCCGAGCAGACCCTTTGGTGCGAAAAAAACGGTCTGGACAAGGCTGGTGAGGTCTTCGCAGACTGGCCTGATCTCAAATTGCAGCCACCCATCTCCCGGCAACTTCATTTCAGCTTTGAGCCGGATCATTCTGTCAGGTTCTATCTTGACGACTCTGAAGAAATCGACGGTGTCTCCCAGCTTGAGGTTGTCTTCTCTTGGCCCGCCTCTGCGCATCCCAATGCCTCCAATGATTCTGTCAATAGCGGCGCGCAAACGCCATGCCATGTCACACGGCCAGCCGTTTGGCCCACCAAGTTCAGTAATAGCCTTGTACACTGCGGTAGGCTGTGAATGGACCTGCCTTTGCCTGACTTCCAAAATCAAACCGCTGTGACTCTTGCTGCGCACGGTGGGGCTAGATGCATCCTGTGTAGATCCCCCCGTGCCCACGCAGTATTCCGGATCCAGCTGCGACAGGGTCCTGGCGACAGCGTCTTGGTAACATAGCGGCTCAATTTCGGGGAACAATTCACCGGCTTCTCTTTCTGTTACAACTACCTCGCTTCGAAGGCCCTCAATCAGGGGACGGGCATAGGGTGCGGAGATGGGAGTGACCCAGTGGACCCAGTATGAGGATAGACGAGGTGTAAGAACTGGAACATGCAGTAAGAGACGGCGAAGACCTCGCACACGGGCGTAACCCTTCATCAACTCTCCGTATGTCAGAACATCGGCTCCTCCTATTTCGATTGTCTGATCTGCACTGCGGGGTTCTCGTAATGATGCCACCAGATAGGATACAACATCCTCTATTGCTATTGGTTGGACTCTGGTCCGGACCCAGCGAGGGCAAATCATTATCGGTATGCGTTCTGTAAGATATCGTATCATCTCGAACGATATGCTGCCTGACCCGACAACTATTGCGGCTCGAAACTCGGTAAGGCAGATGCCGGATTCTCGCAGCGCTTGGCCCGTCTCTTGACGTGACCGCAGGTGTTCCGACAGCGTGGCGTTGTCGCTGCCAAGGCCGCCAAGGTAAATCACCTGCTTTACACCGGCAGTTCTCGCCGCCTGCCCAAAATTCCGCGCCGCGGCCACGTCTCGTTCGACGAAGTCGGCCCCGGCAGTCATGCTGTGAACTAAGTAATAAGCTGAATCCACACCCGAGAGCGCAGGTGCCAACGTATCTGGCTGGAGCATGTCCCCAACATAAACCTGCACCCTTGAACTCCAGGCTAGATCCTTGAGCCTGGCTGGATCTCTGACAAGCACCCTTACCGCGTACCCCTGGTCGAGAAGGCTAGGGATCAACTGGCCACCCACGTAGCCGGTGGCCCCGGTGACAAGAATGAGCCTATGATCATTCATCTGTTGCTATTATACGCTTTCCCGATCTATTTTGCAGCATTGACTCTAAAACTGTGACCTGAATAATTCTGAGTCTCGGCCTTGGGTGAGTAGCCTCCAGCTTTTGTTGATTTATGAGCCGACATACATTAGACTCAGTAGCTTAGATGGCCGCAGGACTTGTGTTTGGATCCTGCTTGCGAGTCAGAGAGAAATGAAGAAGATCGCTATAGTCTTTCCGCACCAGCTATTTGAAGCCCATCCCGCGTTGTCAGAAGTCCGAGACGTGTATCTCGTTGAAGACAGGCGTTTCTTTGCGGATTTCAAGTTTCACAGGAAGAAGCTCTTGTTCCACCTCGACTCAATGCGAGCATACAAAGCCGAGTTGCTCGCCCGCGGATACCGAGTAAGGTGCGTTAAGCAGGGCCCTGCGGGTTCGCCCTCGTGTCTGACAAAACTGGTTTCGCGAAAAGGTCTGCAAGATGTATATGTAGCAGACGTATGTGACTGCGAATTGTCCCGTCGGCTGCAGAGGGAATGTCAGGCCTACGGCAGGCAGTTGCATTTGCTGGATTCGCCATCATTCCTGACTTCCGCAGATATTCTTCAGGATTTCTTCATGACCCGCAAGAATCTCTCGATGTCCAGTTTCTATATCGGACAGAGGAAGCGGTTCGATATTCTCGTGAGAAATGGCAAACCGGTCGGCGGGAAGTGGAGCTTCGATCCGCAGAACAGAAAGAAGCTGCCCAGAGGACTTCACATACCAGAGCCCGGAAAGCCGGCACGTGAACCTGCAAGAAGTTTGGCTTCTCGAATCACCAAGGGCTACAGCAAGAATCCCGGTGACGCTGACAACCTCGTGTTTCCTGTGACCCGGCATCAAGCCCGCCAATGGCTAAAGGACTTCGCTGCAAAGCGGCTCAAGTACTTCGGCGACTACGAGGATTCGATATCCGCCAACAGTATCTTTGTCTTTCATTCGGCTCTATCTCCACTGCTTAACGTTGGCCTGTTGACGCCGAAGGAAGTTTTGGATGAGGTCCTGAAGACTGCCGATCGCAGCCGGATTCCTATAAACAGCGTCGAAGGTTTCGTAAGACAGATTATCGGGTGGCGCGAATTTGTGCGTGGAGCGTACACATTCATCGGCGAGAAGCAGCGAAAATCGAATTTCTGGAATTGCTCTAACAAGCTGCCGCTGACATTCTATGACGGAACCACGGGCATCGACCCGGTTGACGCAATAATAAACCGCGTCCTTCGCCATTCCTACTGCCATCATATCGAGAGGCTGATGATACTCGGTAACTTCATGCTCCTTTGCGAAATCCACCCTGATGAGGTCTACAGGTGGTTCATGGAGCTTTTCATAGACGCATATGATTGGGTCATGGTGCCCAACGTCTACGGAATGAGTCAGTATGCTGATGGGGGGTTGATTACCTCAAAACCCTATATCAGCTCATCCAACTATGTTAAGAAAATGAGCGACTTTACCCCCGGGCCGTGGTGTGAAATATGGGATAGTCTATTCTGGCGATTTGTGGAAAAGCACAGAAAGGTATTTGCGGAAAATCCTCGAATGCGGGTTATGAACTTTCAGCTCAGGCGCATGGGCCGAAGGAAAGTCAGGGCCCATATCAAAACGGCAGACACCTTCTTGACTCAGCTATTGAAGTAAGTTGTGAGATCGTCTGATTCAACCTCTCGGCTGGCAGCTGGGGCAGAAATACGTGGAGCGTTTCTGTTTGCCCTGGCGAATCATGATGATCCTGGCCCCGCACTCAAAGCAGTGCTTTCCGGCTCTGCGATAAACACGGTGAGTCCAGCGTCCGCCGGATCTGTAGCTGCCCCACATTACCTGCATGATCGAACGTGCCAACCGCACCAGAGAATCCTCAGACAGACATTCTGCCCTGGTTTCGGGGCCAAGTCCGGCCAGAAAGAGCGATTCACTCTTGGCAACGTTACCGACACCACTGACAACGGCCTGATCAAGAAGCAGCTCGCCCAAGGGCTCTGACCGCTGCGAAAGGGCGCGTGCAATGTCTTGCTCTGTGCAATTCTCATCCATTATGTCCGGCCCCAGTGAATTCAGGTGTTCTACCAACCGGCCTGCGTCAAAGATTCTAAATACCTGACCCATGTAGTTGTAGACGGTACAGTTCGCAACTTCAAAAGCAATCCAGATTTCCGCAGGCAGCAGCAGGAAGCGATCGGCAGTCCTCCTCCATCTGCCTCTCATCAAAAGGTGATTGTTCAGAAATCGATCGGAGCCAAAATCGAAAAAGATATGCTTGCCTTTACAGAATATTCGCTCAAAGGTTGCCCCGGCTATCGATGTCGCGAAATGCTCCAAGTCCGGACGGGTAGTCGTGCATTGTGAGACGACCCTCTTCTCCAACTGCTTCCGAAGCCGCTCGGTCGTGAGTTTCACCTGTGGTCCTTCTGACATGAACTGCGAGCCTTAACCTTGGCGTTAGAGCGCCTCACCGATTTTCAGAGATTCTTCTCAATTGTTGCGATCTCTGTGGGCTCGCATCTTCCCGTCTTTGTCCACGCATCGTAAAGGCGCCTTCCCCAGTCATCTGTCTTGTTTTCGTCGGCCAGGAATTTCAGGTACTCCCACGACATCGACTCATACATCAGCTTGAAAACGACTTTCTTGCAGCCTTTGGGCAATTCCAGTTCGAATTGATCCCAGTGCTGGCCGTCGGCGTATGTGGCGCCGACCGGCTGCGAGAGATGCTCTGCAAACCTGGCATTGTCAAAGCCCTCCGGCGGGATGCGATTGTCCTTTATGATGTAGTCGTTAAGGACCGAGTGGAACGATTTGCCGGGGCTCTTGCCGTATTTCCGTGCTCTGGCTTCGCTTATCCCGAAAAGAACCTCATATACCCGAGTCTGGTCGGGATCCAAAAGCGTCGTTGCTTTGACAGGCTCTCCGAGGATAGAATCTTGCTTGTCGCCGTATTTACCGATTTCCTTAATCACGTTTCCGGACGAATCCATGAACACGGCGTTCACCCACATGCGCCGGCCCTCTTCGTAACCGGATGGCAGCTTGTGGCCGGTCTCGTTCGTGACTTTCAGTGTTGCGTATCCTGGCCTGGACAAACTGATCTCGAGCGACGCCGCTTCTTGGAGTAGGAGCTTTGCACGCTGTTTGCTCAGGTCCAGAGCTCTTCTGTCGAGGTCCCTTCCTTCCCAGAGAAGGAACGTTGCATCCTGGATCCATGTAGAGCCTCCCACGGGCCCGTGCATCACAAAGTAGTCACGCTTTAAGTCCCCGAATCTGGAGGCCTGGCCGCCGCCTTCCACCGCTCTGTAATGGCAAGACTGACAGGTTCCCTCTCGGCCGCGCTGGGCAAAATCGCTCAGAAGCCACTCACTGTATGTGCGCTGGATGTGCCCGTACATATATGGAGCCTGCTTGCTGACATCATCTGCAAGCAGAGGATTCGATATGTTGTGGCATACTCCGCAGAGCTCACTGGAGGCGTGAAAAGGTGATTTCACCACTCCGTGCGGCATGGCGCCTTTGCCGTCGCCGTAAGGGCCGCGCACGACGTTCTGAGGGTCGGAAACCATCATGGCGTTTCCATACCCCGGCGGGGGCTCCTTGACTATCTTTGCCGCTTCATCCGATACCGGGTCGATGTAACTGTGGCAAACCGTGCAGCTAACACCGTACAGGTCTTCTCTGTTTAGAGCGCTGCCGTCGGTGGGGGTCGATCGTCCCTCCAGCCAGGCCCGGGGAGAGTGACATCGCAGGCAGAATTCGCCGATGCCTTCGACGTCCTGATTGGCGACTGCCAGAGCGGCCCGGAACAGAGGGTTCTTGGCCGATATCGACATAAGACCGCTCTGCCATGACAGGAAGGGATCGGCCTGCCCATTGTCGGTTCCACCGTGGCACATGCGACATTGCTGCACCTTGACAAATTCAATGTCCGCCTCTTTCGGCTGCATCCCGGGCAGGAATACCTCGGCACCGGCACCTTGCCCGAATAATATGATTATGCTGCATGCCACTATTACCCATGAAAATCTGATTGTCATCTCCAGAACCTCCAGTATCCGGACGCGATTGTCCATGAACTTTAATTTTGACGGCCTTCAAACCACCTCAGCTCCGGTACTCTATTTTCAATTGGTATATCTAAATGAATGAAAAGGTCAATTAGCCGTGCCTCGCAAAACTGTCGACGCAACTTTGCGGCCAAGTTCAAAACACTTCTCAAGTTGCTCTGCATTGGCAGCAAACCTGGCCTCTATCACCGGTTCCACCAGCTCCAGGCCGGATCGAGTCACGAACTCTTGGAGGGACTTGACCGCTCCACCTGACCAGCCGCAACTGCCAAAAATGCCTACGCAGCGATTTCGAAGCATTTTGTCGGCCAGCAGGCTAACCAGCGATTCGGCCTGAGGCAGTAGCTTGGCGTCATACGTTGGACTGCCCAGTATCAGGCCCCGGTAGCGCCAAATGTCACTGATGATAAAAGAATTATGGCTCTTGGACACATTGTGCACACGGACCGTACGAAGACCTTCCTGCGCGAGTCCTCGAACTACGCTTTCCATCATCTTCTCTGTATTGCCGTACATGGATCCATAAGCGACAACGACTCCTTCCTCCGGCTCGTGCCGACTCCAGCGGTCGTACAGTTCTATGATCCTGTCGGGTCTGCTCCGCCATACAGGGCCGTGTGTCGAAGCAACAATCCGAATTTCGAGGCCCTTTAGTTTGACGATGGCTTTCTGAACCATCGGAGCGAACTTGCCCACTATGTTGGAGAAGTATCGCAGGATTTCACTCTCATAGTACTCTATATCGACCGTATCATCGAAGATACCGCCGTCCAGAGCTCCGAAACCACCGAATGCATCCCCGGAGAACAGAATCTTATCCCTTGGTTCGTAGCTCATCATCGTCTCGGGCCAGTGAACCATCGGTGTTGCAACAAACTTCAGCCTTCTCTGTCCCAAATCCAGTTCATCGCCGTCGGTGACAACCGTCACGTTGTCCGTGATGTTGTAGAGATTCTTGAGAAATTCGGCCGCCTTCTTCGTGCCGAATATCTGCAGCTTCGGGTAGAGTTGAAGAAGCATGGGAATTGCGCCGGAGTGGTCGGGCTCAAGATGGTGAACAACCAGATAGTCAACCAGCTTGCCGGCTGGTATCAGTCGCTTCAGCTGCGTCAGGTAGTTCGGTGCCGATATCTTCTTGACAGTGTCGAGAAGAGCAATCTTTTGGTCCAGAATCAGATATGAGTTGTAGGATACACCATTCGGCAGCGGCCAAATGGATTCGAAAAGTGGCGACTCGCGGTCGTTCATTCCCACCCAGTAGACCTGATCGGCTACCTTGACACTGCTTTCCATATTCTTCCTGCGTTTTGTACAATTGCTGATTGCTGCAAACGCCAAGAATATAAGAATATCTCCGTAGTTTATCCAGACATTTTACGGAAATTATCCCGTCATGTGTCCGAACAGGTGCTCCCTGAAGCGCCCGGAAAGGCGTGCGAGTCCTTCGTCGAGTCTTGCCACAGACTATCGGCCTGTCTTCCGGATTTGAGAATGCTGCTCTGAGGAATCATACCGCCTGTACAGGATTTCTACAGCAGAGCTATCGATGCTGTCGTGGGCAGATCCGTCAGTCCTTCCGAGCGGCAGAACCTCCAAACGAATTTCATCTTCTCCGCTTCCGGTCGCCAGCACGTACATCCCAGTTGCCACCCTGAACCGTACAGTCTTATTGCTCAGGGCCGCTCGATAACGAACATTGCGTTGTCAAAGCATGTGTCTCAGTCAGCGCCCACTTCCTGAAAACCACCGTTAACCACTGCATTAGAGGCTATGACCTCGGGAGCTGACCGATATAGCGCGATATCGTCGAGCAGCAGGGTACCCGTGGCGCCCGAACCTTGAACACCGATGGCCAGACTGGTGACACTCTGGAGATTCGCGCCGACCGATGTAAGATCAATGTTCCATACCTGCAACAGCGCCTGGCCCAAGTTGGCGGAGTCGCCGTCGCAGTCAACCTGAACGCCGTTAATTTTCACGTAGAGTTGTCCGGGCACATTGGCCGGATCGCCGTAGAACCACAGAGACAGCGTTTGAATACCGTTTTCAGTCCAGTTCTGTGAATCCAACATGCGTGTGACCTCCGACAAAACTGCCCCGATGTTGTTGTACTCCACCGGCGCCGACTGATTCCCACCTTGCACGGTAGCGGTCTCCATCGTGGGCTGGAACGCTACTGTATAGCCCATGGTCGATCCGTTTGCCGGATTCTCAAATCTATCCACCCACGTCTCATAAATTGAGATTGCTGACCTGCTCCCAGGAGAGCCCAGCCGTGCCACTTGTCTCAATCAGGTTGTCTTCATGATCTTCTGAGGTGAAGTAAAGCTGCCAACCGCTGGCGTAACCGACCCATGGTTGTCCTACCCAGACCTTTAATGTGTACGTTCCGCCTTCAATAAGAGTCGCGTCCAGAATCTGGTAGATGTATTCCAAGTTCGCATACGCTTTGTTGTTGGCGCTGTGGGCCGGCAAATCCTCGGGCCAGCCATTCGCAACCCAATAACCGTAGTCAAGCCAGGCGCCGCCGGAGTGACTTTTCCACGCCCCGGTACAACCAGCATCAGCAATATCTATATGACCACTCTCCGCAAGAACGTGGTCCTCAAAGCTCGCATCGGGGACAGTGATCGCCCACTGGTCGGCCGAAGAAGTTCCCGTCACGGCCAACACCAAAACAAAAGACATTGAACAGGTCAATTTCTTGGACATTACGGTCCTCATTCAAAAGAGGTTAACATCAGACACACCGATCGCCGGTCTTGTACATATTGGCTGACGATTGCTCGTTCTTTGCAGCTCCCGACCACTTCCTTCCGTCAAGGAGCTAAGAGCTCGTTTCAACGATTTGGCAAGTACCCTTCTCTCCGTTCAACGGCAAGTTGTCGCCCTAAGTGGTTCTTACCAGGACTATCGATACAGCCGGATGTCGTCAAAGTACATCGTCCCTGTGCCGCCCGGTCCCGGCGCGCCGGGATTCTTGGTGCCGATGCCAATGGTGATCGTATTGACATTGGTAAGATCAACGCCGAATCCGCCAAAGGCGGACAGGTCGATAACCCACTCGTTCCATCCGGCGATGTTCGTGGCGGCCGGATCATCGTGGTAGACCACGGCCGTGCCGTCGAGAGCGACAAACAAACGATCGGGAGCATTTGCCGATGCGCCTCTGTGCCACAGCGAAAGCTTGGTGACGCCTTCGGCGGTCCAATCACGCGGCCAGACCAAAGTCAAAGTCGCCTCAGAGGTCTTGCCGGCGTTGTCGTAGCGATAAATAAGCGACTGGGCACCACCATGAACGATGTTTTGCTCGGCATAGGGCGGCAGATCATTTCCGGCCAGGGCCCCGTTGGTCGTGGTTCCGAAGCCGTCGATCCACTTGTCGAATACCCTGTTGCTGTTGGGATCGGGAGGATCGATGTCATTGTAGGACTCGAAGTCATCCACGAGCAGAAAGTCCGCCGCTTTGAAGGTCCAGACAAGACCCTTCACTGTCTTATCCGGATAGACCTCATCCACACGCCAGGCATACCTGCTATTCCATGCAAGCCCTCCCGGATCGTGACTCTCGGCGCCGAGCGCTCTTGGACCTATGTATTCGGGTGACGCGGTGGTTGCCTTCTTGACGGTCTCGGCGTCCGTGCCGAAGTACAGCTCATGCGAAGCGGCGTTGTCGGCCGCGGTCCAGCTCAGCGTTTCGATTATCTGCACATCCGCCGCGCCGTCAGCAGGCTGCGGATTGCCGACCGCGCCGGGTGTTGTAAAGCCCCAGACATCGCCTTTATACGTCTCGGCGCCGTCGAACTCGTCGACCCGCCAGTAGAGAACCTTCTCCCTCTCGAGAGTGCCGGGGTCGTAACTGGGCATCCCCATCGGAATGCCGCCGCTGGCGTTGTTCACGTCGTCATAGCTGTCGCCGAGGTAGACGGTGTGCAATTTGGAGCCGTAACCTCCAGTCCAGGTGAAGACGGAATTCGGATCTACGAATTGAGCGCCGTCAGACGGATCTGGGTCGTAGGCGGTCTTGGGTGGAACCGAGAAGCTCCAGATGTCGCCCTTCCACGGGCTGTTCGGGTCTGTGTCGTTGACCTCATCGATTCGCCAGTAATAAGTAGTGCCGGGCTCCAAGCCGTCGGGAGCCGGGAAGCCCGGGAACCCTACGACCTGGGATGTCACGCCCAGGTTGCCGACAAAGGTTCTTTCGGCGCCGTTGTTGACGTCGTCGAAGCTGGTCCCGAAATACATATCGTGCGAGACCGCAAAACTGCCCGGAATCCAGGAGAGGCTTACCCAGGTAGCCTCGTGCAGGGAGCCATCGACGGGAGTGGGACTAAGCGCAAACGGGAAGGGTTTACCCTCCATAGTACCCAGAATCTCGGCATCTGTAAGCGCGTGGTCATACACGCGCAGCTCATCGATCGTCCCGGCGAAGAACCGGCTTCTCGCCCTGTTCACACCCACCGTGAATTCGTTGAACAGGCTGCTGACGAGAGTCGCTTCATTGGCCGCAACACCCTGGTAGTAGAGTTGCGCCGATGTTCCCTCACAGACTACGGCAAGATGTACCCAGTCCGTGGTAGCGCTGCCGAATACTCCGCCATCGCTATTAGGACGAATCTGGTAGACTTGGGGCGTAACCTGGGTATTTATATCAATCTGGAAACCAGCGCCGGTGGCCCCGCCGGGGAAACGGCTGGAGAATACGGCCGCCAGTTGGGCCTGGGCGACGTCATCAGCCTTGGACCAGACCGCGATTGTGAAGGCCGCATATGTTTGGTCTGCGGGCAGAACGTGGGAAACAAAGTCATCGACGCCGTCGAAATGCAGCGCACCGGTGCTTTTTTGCCCGGCCACCCATTGTGGCTCACCGGTGAATGTACCATCGTGGCCATTGCCGGACGTGTCGGCGGCGATGGTACCGGAACCTTCGTCGAGTCTCCAATGGACCAGCAGACCGGCCGACACACCATTTCCGATGCTCATCACAAGAACAAACGCAATTAGACAGATCAATCTCTTCGACATAACAGTCCTCCTTCAAGGATGGAATCGAGTTCCGTGCGTGTCTAACGCAGCTTATTTGGGATTCAGTGACTGCCAGAAGACGTGCTTATCATGGGGGCGATTCGAAGCTGTGTGCGTATCTCGAAGCAGATCACCTGTTTGAGCTGGGCACAAATGCCTTGGAGACCGGCTTCTGAAGTTTACCCAGGCAGAGACCATCACCTCACCCTGCGGACCTCTGTAGACTCGAATCTTCACTTGAATTCCACGTGAAAGCTGAATTTCCGATTGTTAGTGCCCTTCACAAGGTTAAAAGGCGTATGTTCCTCCTTGCTTGCCGAATAATGCCTCGTCATTTCGCAAGACTGTAAGTATTCAGCCAGTTGCAAAGCCAAATATCACAATCGGCTCTTATGATACCAGATCACCGGTTTTAAGTAAAGAACAATTGCTCGAAGGTCCCTTTGCTGTGGTTCCGTATCCCCGTGACAGCCAAAACAGCTCTGCTGAGTTATTCCCGAAAATTCCTCATCCATACGGGCCAGTCGGACTCCTGGGCCCCGCCGGCTCTGGTCCAGGGGCCGTTTATGTTGTAGCCGCTATGCCACTTCCACTTCCAGAGCCCTCTAAGCGGCATCTTGCCGACAGAGCCGTCGAGGAATACGGCATTGATCGCCCCGCCGTGGCGGTCGATGCAAACTAGCCTCATAGCCTGGGAACCCCAATCGCCCCAGTTATTGCTCCACTGGTACGGCGGAGGCTCGAAATCCAGAGGCGCATTGTTCTCAAGCGGATACACATCAACATACACGCAGTCCATGAACAGCGGTATCCTGTTTGCCCCTTTCGTGTCAATCATCCGCCATGCGTCCTTTGTCGGGAAACCCCAATAAGTATCGGCTGCTGGCGGCGGACAGGCACACCATTCATTTATGCCGTAACTGCCCGTATCGAAATCTGCCCACCAGTCCAATGGGCCCCCAAGGTCGAAGGGGCCCCAGGCCGCCAACGTGCTGCCGTGACTTCGATTCTGTCTGGTACGAACAATCTTGGTGGACGGGCAGATGCGTATCTTCTTGTCCTGGTAGTAGGAAATCGTCGCAACCGGCCAGTAGGCCTGCTGTGAATTAAGCCCTCCTCCGGCTATACTCTGGGGCAATTTGCCTTCGTTGTCGTCGGCATAGAACCTGAAGATAAGCCCCCATTGCTTCACGTTCGCCTGACAGACTGTGCTCTGGGCCATCTTCCTGGCCTTCTGCAGGCTCGGCATGAGAATAGACAGAAGCAGGGCTATGACTGCAATCACGACCAGAAGCTCTATCAACGTAAAAGCGTGTTGCCTGCGCACGGCGTGTGCCCTTCTTCTTCCAACAGGATTCAATACGTTTACCGGAACGTATCTCTGCCACGATTATACCATTTACCGTTGGGGCGATGCAAGATCTTAGCGCCGTTTCGATGGTGGGACAGAGCTAAGCCGGAACGGGACCAAAAAGACAACGCTGCGAATTTGCAGGAGCAGATCAAACTCATCACAGACAAACATAGGAATTGTAAGTAATCAAGTCACCTAAAGTACGATCAATTCCTTGGCCACTCTTACGCAGGCGGTGGCGTTTTCCGCGTATGCGTCGGCGCCAATCTTGTCGGCCCAACGTTGTGTCACCGGTGCTCCACCTACCATTGTTTTATATCGCTCTCTTAACCCCGCCTTTCTTAATTCGTCCTCAAGCTTTTTCTGAGCCGGCATGGTTGTGGTTAACAGTGAGCTGCTCCCGATGATGTCCGCCTTAAAATCTTCCGCCTCCCGGATGAAACGAGCCGCCGGCACATCGCGGCCCAGGTCTCGCACTTCAAATCCGTTGGCCTTGAGCAGCGAGACCACGATGGTTTTACCTATATCATGGACATCACCTTCCACTGTGCCGATTACGAATCGACCCTGGACCTGCCGGTCGCGCTCCGGCATGGCGGCGTTTATGATCTCGGTGGCCTTTTGCATCGCCTTTGAGGCGAGAATCAACTCCGGAATAAAGACCGTGCCGACATCAAACATATCGCCTATCTGATTAATGCCTGGGATAAAACCCTGGTTGAGCAAGTCCAGGGGATCAATTCCCTCACTCAGTCCTTTGTTTGCTGTCTCAGCAGCCAATACCTCATCGCCCTTTATAACCGCTTCAATGGCTGTTTCATAGATCTTGCTTGTCATTTGTGGTTATCCTTGCTGCAATGCCGTCATTGTCTTCAAACGGTCGGTACATCTGTTGCTGATGCCTACGCTCGGTTCTAATCGAATTGGGATCTGAAAAGGTCCACCGATCGAATCTGGATATCCAGCAGTTCCGCCACCTTCTTCTTGGCACGAATGCCCTTGGGGCTGCCGGCGATTGAAGTCACCGTGCCGATCTTCAGGTCCTTCCTGATATCGCGCATGACCTCTTCATTGGTCAGATCGATCAATTCAATTCCCAGTTTGTTCGCGACATACACCTTGGCGTCATGTATCTTCATCTTTCGGGTCAATTGCATCCAGGCGACCAGATCTCCGGCCGTTCGAATGCCGCCCATACCTGAGGCCATGATATGCGCGATGTGCATCCCCATCGGATCGCCTACGCCTATCTACAATCCATCTGCCTTGCCAATCTCGACCAGGGTTTTGGAGACTCGGGTCACCGCGTCGATGGGGGGCTGCTCCATCATGGGCACACCGCAGACACCCATTCCCACGTTGGCGTGAACAGGGATACTCACCGCCGTGACCGTGGCCTTCAGGTAGGTGACAGCTCGAGCCAAGTTCCAGGCGACCGACTCGGTGGTCGCGGTATTGACGGCCATGCCAAAGATGTCAGCGCCCGCGCTTTCTGCTGCCTTGGCCTGATCATGCGTATACATGCCGGCCAAACGCCGGTCATTATAGTTGAGCTCTCCGTGCATTCCGATGATGAACTCTCCTGATCCGCCCATCAGGATCGGCAGATCCGGTACGTCTTCTTTCAGTATTTCCACGGCGCGCAGGGCAGCCAGAAAATCAGCATCTCCGGCCGAACCACAGGTATCGAAATTCAATCCCTCCAATCCGACCTCCGCCAGCTTCCTGCCGACAAATACCAAATCGTCCGTCAGATAATCCGCAGCCTGTTCTTGCGCTGCCCTTGCCTCGTCAATTTTGCCCAGCGGCATCAGTTCGGCGGCATTGGGACAAGGGCCATCTGGCTGGAAATAGAGGCCCAGATTGGGCTGGGCCCCATAGAAGAATGGAGCAGTCGAGACCTGAGAGATATTATAGTAGTCGTTGGCCTCCATATTGATGATCGGCTTGACGGGTTTGAAGCTGTAGTCACTATGTCCCAGTGAGGTCGTATCCGCGCCGCAGGCCCTCTCATAGGTCAGGATGGCCTGCATGCGGCTCAGGGGGGCGCCCACACCGCCGCCGTCCTGCCCGGAATAGAAGCTCATGGAACAGCCGTCATCGGTGACGATGACCTCCTCGCCGGGTTCAACGCCGACGATACGGGAAGGATCGGCTATGATCGCGTAAAGATGCTGCTGCTCTGACGCGGTGAGTTCGGCAATCCTGGCTCGCTTGGCAGCGTCGGCGCTGCCAGCCTGAATGTCGTCCTTAATCTCAGCAGGTGTCATCCAGACCCTTTCACCGTCTCCCATGCGCGTCAGAATTTTCTCACTCATTTGTGATCCCCATCTCCTTTTCCGTATCAACGACTATGGCCCGAATCTTTTTGAGCACGTCATCCGGCAACGGATCAGGCCTATGGTTTTCCAGAATCCACTTGGCCTTGGCGATAGCCCTTTCATAAGCGGTTGTAGATCCAGCTTTTTCCCAGACTTCTTTTATTTGGCGATCGATCAATTCAGGTCGAGACTGACCCCTCATGCCGTTGAGGGTATGTTCGTGCATCAGGTAGTGGCCACCCGGGCCTATCTCCTTGATAACATCGAGTGCCAGCGTCTCGTCAGTAACTCGAAATCCTTGGACCGTGTGCTTGATCATACGGGCGAATTCACAATCTAAAACCAGTTGGCCAAAATCGAAGGTGATGCCACTTTCGAGCATCCCCAGACCGTATATCATATTGGCACCTGCCAATGCGGGTAGCAGTCCGGTTAAGGTCTTCTCATGGCCGGTCTGGCTGTCGGCTATTTTGCCGTCGCCCTAACCACCGGCAACGTAACTGGGCAGCAGATAGTCTCTGGCCAATCGCGCTACAGCAGCGCTGATCAAGGCGCATTCCGGTGTTCCCACGCTTGCGGCCGCCAGTCTAAGATCCATTGCAGTGGTTGAACTGCCGTAAATCACAGGCGCTCCCTTACGGGTCAACTGGGACAAGGTGACGCCGGAAAGGACCTCGGCATTGTGGATCACCAGGGTGCCAGCTGTTGAAACCGGCGCTGTACCGCCGGACATGGCCATAGAGAGAATATTGCAGGCCACATTGTTTCTGGCTGACTCCATGATGATTTCACAAGAGTCCGTGATCAGCTTTAAGGGGCTTACCGGACAGGTTGTAAATGAGACAATGGGGCGTGCCTTCAGTTTCTTGAAGCCGCCAACAATAACTGCTGCCATCTCCAGAATCTTGTTTAACAACTTGCCATTACCCGGGCCAAAGGCGCAGTGTTTCGTCGTATTGGTCAGATAGGCTTCGGCGTTGTGCAATGGGACAGTCGTTTGGTTTACGTCGTGAGCGCCCAGCGCCTTCTCACAGAAATCGACCTCATCCAGACAGTCAATGACCCGTGCTGTATCAACCAGGTCCTTTTTTACAGGTGCTCTGGTTTTTCCTGTTTGCAGGTCATTTACCTTCACGCCCTCGCTGAAATTGGTGAAATGCACACGTCGACCCTCTAACAAAAGGTCATGTTTTGGATCGCGTCCTGCAAGAATAACCTTGGAAGGAGCGGAGCGAATGGCCTCTTCCACCAAACGAGGAGGAATTCGAACCATTTTGCTCTTGCGGTCTACCCTGGCGCCTCCGGACTCGAAGCAATCCAAGGCCTTCTCGTCTTCAACGAACACGCCTGTCTGGTCTAGAACCTCCAGCGTTCCCCGGTGAATCTCTTTGACGTCATCATCTGTCAAGATATTGAGACTCAAGCCTGCATTTAGCCGGATGTCTGCCTGCGAGTTTCTCTTCATATGCAATACCTTGAATCACTAAACTGTGGTGTACATACTCCTTAGCCAGAGTATACATCTAAACGGCAATCATATACCTTTATGGAATATACTTTAGACAAGTCTAAATTCGTGTCAAGCATGTATTTTTGATTGACGTTGACCTCATCCATTGAAAAAATCGAAAAGAACGGATAGTATTATTGACTTTGTTCATACGATCGTGTCGCTTGAGACGAAGTAGGGAGCACGATGTGAAACTGACTGATAAAGTGGCAATCATAACCGGGGGCAACTCTGGGATCGGAGAAGCGACAGCCGAACTCTTTTCCAAGGAAGGGGCCCGGGTATGCATCACAGGACGCAATGAAGAAAGATGCCGGAAAGTCGTCGCAGAGATAAACAAGATCGGCGGACAAGCCATCTTTGTTATGGCTGATGTCCGATTTGCCGACCAATGTCGCAAAACTGTGGAAACCACTCTTGAGGCATTCGGCAGGGTGGACATCCTGTTCAATAATGCCGGTGTCTGGTTTCCGGCCAATGCTCTAGACTGTTCGCAAGAGCAGTGGGATCTCACCATCGATGTCAACCTCAAAGGAACGTTCTTGATGTCCAAGTTCGTCTTGCCTTCGATGATCAAGCACCGAAGCGGTGTGATAATCAACAACGGTTCCGGATGGGGACTCGTGGGCGGCAAAGACGCTGTTTCCTACTGTGCTTCCAAAGGCGGTGTCGTTCTGATGACCAAGGCTATGGCCATCGATCATGCAAAACAAGGTATCCGCGTGAACTGCCTCTGTCCCGGCGATGTGAAAACACCGATGCTCGATGACGATGCCAGGATGCAGGGGTTGACCTGGGACGAGTACCACGCCCAGGCTGTTGCGCAGCGCCCGATGGGCCGGATCGGCACTCCCGAAGAGATCGCCAAGGCTGCCCTCTTCCTTGCATCGGATGATTCTACCTATATGACGGGAGCCACTTTGGTGGTCGATGGGGGAGGGACGGCAGATTAGCGCATCACGCGACCAAGAAGGGTAGCTCTGCCGGTGATCCGTGTTCAATGGCTAGAAGAAAGGTGGGCAGTATATGAGTGCTGCGGACAAAGCTCTTGCCCTGGTCGGACTTGAAGGGAAGGTGGCTGTCGTAACCGGCGGCGCATCGGGCATTGGGCTGCGTACCGCCAAGCGGCTGGCCGAGATGGGGGCCAGCGTCGCGATCGTGGACATCAACGAGGCCACCGGTACCAAGGCAGTCGAGCAGATCGAACAACTGGGGTCCGACGCTCGGTTCTTCCCATGTGACGTCAGATCCGATGCGGACTGTGAACGGGCCGTTGCCGACACGATACAGGCCTTTGGCAAAATCGATATACTCTTCAACAACGCCGGGATCGCGATCCGAAAAAACACCACCGATCTGATGGTCGACGAATGGGATCGGGTGCTCGAGATCGCGCTGAAGGGCGTTTATCTGATGTCCCGACATGTTATTCCGCACATGATCGAGAACGGCGGCGGCAGCATCATCAATACCGGCTCCGGGTGGTCGCTGAAGGGAGGCCCCGATGCAGTCGCTTACTGCGCGGCCAAGGGCGGCGTCCTCAATCTCACCCGCGCAATGGCCATCGACCATGGCAAAGACAATATCCGAGTCAACTGCGTCTGCCCGGGCGACGTAGATACGCCCCTGCTGCGCAGCGAATGCGCCCAATTAGGCGCGGACGTGGACACATTTATGAAGGAGGCCGCCGACAGGCCCATCGGCCGGGTCGGTACCCCAGAAGATGTGGCGAACGCCGTGTTGTTCTTTGCCAGCGATATGTCCGCCTGGGTCACAGGGGCCCACCTGGTGGTGGACGGCGGTGGTATCGCCTGACTCAGGGCACCGCGGCGGCACCAGTGCGAACATAGAACTTGTGAACACCGATTGACAAAGGGACAATAGCATGGGCAGGAAATTCGCTCACCCCTACATTCCCAACTCAGTCTCAGAGATTCAGGCACAGATGCTGGAATCCATCGGGGTCGAGTCCATCGAAGAGCTATACGAGGATGTGCCAGAAGGCCTGCGGTTCACAGGTAAAATGAACCTGCCGGAACCGCTTGCGTCGGAACCTGCTCTGAAACGCCATGTGCAGGGGATTCTCAACCGCAACAGGACCTGTGAAGAGAACATCAGCTTCCTCGGCGGCGGATGTGCCCAGCACTACGTACCGGCCATCTGTGACGAAATCAGCCATCGCTCCGAGTTCCTGACCGCCTACGCCGGTGAGCCGTATGAAGACCACGGCAGGTTCCAGGTCCTGTTCGAATACCAGAGCCTGATGGCAGAGCTGCTGGATGTGGATGTCGTAAATGTCCCTACCTTTGACGGCAGCCAGGCAGCGAGTACAGCCTTGAGAATGGCTGGCCGAATCACCGGACGCAACGAGGTCCTTGTTACCGATGCGATCTGTCCCGACAAGTTGATGGTAATCTTGAACTACTGCCGGCCCGTCATGAATGTCACGATGGTCAGGCACGATCCCGAGGCCGGCCTTCTCGACATGAAGGATCTGGCAGCGAAGATAGGTGTCGATACGGCGGGTGTGTACTTCGAGAATCCTTCCTACTTCGGCGTTGTAGAGGGCCAAGGGCAGGCGATCTCAGATTTGGCGCACAGAAACGGGGCTCTGAGCCTTGTTGGCGTCGATCCGATTAGCTTAGGCGTGATGGCCCCGGCCAGTCATTACGGCGCCGATATCACCTGCGGTGATATTCAACCCTTGGGTATGCATCTGAACTTCGGCGGCGCGCTGGGAGGATTCATTGCGACTCGGGACCAAGAGCGGTTTGTGGCCGAGTATCCCTCGCGGTTGTTCGGCATCACCAAGACCTCGGTAGACGGCGAGTACGGTTTCGGCGACGTACTCTATGACCGCACCTCTTTCGGAGATCGCGAGCACGGCAAGGAATTCGTAGGAACCGCCTCCGCCTTGTGGGGCATTACGGCTGCAGTTTACCTTTCTTTGATGGGACCGCAAGGTATGCGGGATCTGGGCAGGCATATTATGCAAAAGTCCCAATACGCCGTGAAGAAGCTGAACGCTATCGACGGTGTCAAGGCGCCGCGCTTCAGCTCGCCCCACTTCAAGGAATTTGTTGTCGACTTCAATGATACGGGCAAGCGTGTGGAACAGATCAATGAAGCCCTACTCGAACATGGTATCTTCGGTGGCAAGGACCTGTCCCGCGAGTTCCCGCAACTCGGCCAGTGCGCACAGTATTGCGTAACGGAGATTCACACCAAAGACGATATCGATGCACTCGTAAGCGCAATCCAAACCGTCACGGCGTAACGAGATAGAGAGCCATGGGCAACACGAACAAGTCAAAACTCAGGCGCTTCCATCAGGCCAGGTGGGATGAAGAGATCATCTTTGAGCTGGATAGCCCGGGCGAAAGGGGTATTCTCATCCCCGACCTCGAGCAAGAGATTGCCGCCGAAGTGGGCGATGGTGTATCGGCCATCCCGGATGGCATCAAGCGTGCGCAGATGCCCGCGCTGCCGGAAGTCTCTCAGATGCGCGTTTTGAAGCATTTCCTGCGCTTATCTCAGCACACGCTGGGAGCAGATCTGAACATCGATATCGGCCAGGGAACATGCACGGTCAAATACAGTCCAAAGATCAACGAGACGTTCGCTGCCTCTGCCAAGGCGACAGCTATCCATCCGCTCCAGGATCAAAGCACCATCCAGGGAGCACTGGAAATCATATACAAGCTGGACACGTTCCTTCGCGAGATTTCAGGGCTCGATCGTTTTACCTTCCAGCCCCCTTCCGGTTCCGGGGCCATATTGACCATGGCATCCATCGTGCAGAAGTATCACGAATCACGGGGCGAGGCGGACCAGCGTGATGAGATCATCACGACCATATTCTCCCATCCGTCGGACTACGCCGCCGCTGCGGTCAAGGGCTACAAGATCGTCATGCTCTACCACGACGAAGAAGACGGCTATCCCGACGTCGAAGCGCTGCGCAAGGCCGTTTCTGATCGGACGGCGGCAGCCTTCATCACCAATCCAGAGGACACAGGCATCTTCAACCCCAGGATCGCCGAGTTCACAAGGATCGTGCATGAGGCCGGAGGCCTCTGCGGCTACGACCAGGCAAACGCTAACGGCATCCTCGGTGTCACCCGGGCCAAAGACGCAGGTTTCGATTTGTGCTTCTTCAATCTGCACAAGACATTCTCGGCGCCTCACGGATGCGGTGGCCCCGCTACCGGCGCCTTGGGCGTCACAAACAAACTGGCCGACTACCTGCCGGTCCCCACTGTGGAATTCGACGGCGAGCAGTATTCGCTGAACTACGACCTGCCTGAGACCATTGGCAAGGTCCGTTTGTTTCACTGTATCTTCCCCGTGGTACTCAAGGCATATGCCTGGATCATGAGCCTGGGCGACGAAGGGCTGCGCGAGGCGGCGAAGGTAGCGGTCTTGAACAACAACTATCTATTGGAGAATATCAAGAAGATCAGGGGAGCCAGCGCCCCTTTCGCGACGGGGCGGCATCGCTTGGAGCAGGTGCGCTATAGCTGGGGGCAACTCACCGAGGACACGGGCGTGACCACTGAGGATATCGCCTATCGAATGGCGGACTTCGGCTTTCATTTGTGGTCAAGCCACCACCCGTTTATTGTCCCGGAGCCATTCACCATCGAACCGACGGAATCCTACTCCAGGGCCGAACTCGATGAATACCTGGCCGCCTTGGAGCACATCGCCAAGGAAGCCTATGAAGACCCGGAGGTGGTGAAAACCGCCCCGCATAACAGCGTCATTCACCGCGTCGATGATAGCTGGCTGGATGATCCCCAGAAATGGGCCATCACCTGGCGTGCCTATCTTAAGAAACACAAGAACAAGAGTAAGCAATGTGAATCGTAAGAAGCTGGGCCTGATCATCAACCCCATCGCCGGCATGGGCGGACGCGTTGGCCTCAAGGGGACAGACGGCCTCGACATTCTGGAACAGGCGAAGAAGCTGGGTGCTCAGCCTCGAGCCCAGGATCGTGCCAAGGGGGCGCTTGCTCAACTTCGTGCCCTGGCAGATCAAATCGATCTGATCACCTATCCAGGTATCATGGGAGAGGATGCCGCCCTGCAATGCGGCTTTTTACCCCGAGTTGCGGGGGCATTTTCAGGTCCGGTGACCACGGGTCAAGACACCCAAAATGCTGCCAAGTTGATGCGCGAACTGGGTGTGGACCTATTGCTTTTTGCCGGAGGCGATGGGACCGCCGCCGACATCTATGGGGCCGTAGGCGATACCGTGGTGGCTTTGGGTATTCCGGCCGGCGTCAAGATACATTCCGCCGTGTTCGCTGCAAGTCCGACCCGCGCAGGCGACTTAGCGGCGTTGTTTGTCCTGGGTAAGACATTGCGGGTTGTTGAGGCCGAGGTGATGGACCTCAATGAGGACGAATACCGACGCGAAGTCCTGACAGCGCGGCTGTGTGGGTACCTGAAGATCCCGTTCGAGCGCCGATACGTTCAGAATCGCAAGGCAGGGACCCCAGCCAGCGAACAGTACGCACAGGAGGCCATCGCCGCCGCGATCGTTGAGAACATGTCCGACGCGTACCACTACCTCATCGGCCCCGGCACTACGACACGACCCATCATGGAGAGATTTGGCGCGCCCTGCTCATTACTGGGCGTAGATATTGTCTATCAGAGGCAACTCATTGCCAGGGACATCAACGAATCCGAGATACTTTCCAGAATCGAGGGCAAGCAGGCCAAATTGATTGTTACCCCTGTCGGCGGACAGGGCTACGTGCTGGGCAGGGGCAACCAGCAGATCAGCCCCGCGGTTATTCAACAGGTGGGAAAGGACAACGTCGTCATCGTGGCCACACCACATAAGATCAACGCCCTATGCGGCCGTCCCCTGTTGGTGGACACCGGTGATGTGTCCGTCGACGAGCTTCTGTGTGACTACTATCGCATCGTAACGGGATATCGAGAGTCGATCGTCTACAAAGTGACATGTTGACATCGCAGGCCGGTTTACGCTTGGCTGCGTCGTCAACCATAATGGTATTGCCGGAACATGGCCATATCGAATCCTTAAGGCCTGTATCCTACCGGCTGGCCAATCCTCCAGTGATTTCACCCCCATCGACTATATACTCGTGGCCCGTGATATAGCTTGCGTCATCCGACGCCAGGAAGGCGAATACTGCGGCAATCTCCTCCGGCCTTGCATGCCGTCTGAGCGGAATCTTACTGTTGACCTCATCAATCATCTGAGGTGTGTATTCCGCTTTCTGCATTGGGGTCAACACGTAACCCGGGCAGACGGCTACAACGCGAACCTTCGGTGCAAGTTCCAAGGCCATGGTCTTTGTCAATTCATGTACGCCTGCCTTGGCGGCATTGTAGTCGGCGTAATGGGGGTGACCCACCAGGGCGGCGGTCGATCCCATGTTGATAATCACACCGCCCGTATCCTTCATCCTCTGTGCAGCCTGCTGGGCAACATAAAAAACACCGTTGAGATCGACGTCGATAATCCGCTGCCACTGCTCAACCGGAATCTCAGTGATGTCCGGATGGCGAATGCTGATGCCAGCGTTGTTGATCAACACATCCAGGCCGCCGAGAAGCTCATCCAACTCGATAAACGCCCGCTTGACCGCCTCCGGGTCCGCAACGTCGCACGTAATCGTCCCCGAGAGCCCTGACGCCTCCTCTTCGATACACCGGCAGCCCTCTTGGTCGCAATCCAACACGGCGACCCGTGAACCTTCCTCCAGAAAGCGCTTCACCGTAGCCGCCCCAATCCCGCTGGCCCCCCCAGTAATGAGAACCCGCTTGTCTGCCAAGCCACGCATCGTCAACTCCTTATGAACCGACATTTTCCATATGGCCCCGCCCACGACCATCAAGGGCCGACTATTCGCCAGTCTAGCGACACACACCGGCGATTTCAAGAGAATGAAGTTGGACGGCTTGATTTTTCGAGATAAGCTCGATAGTCTATTAGAGGATAGGCCCGGCCGTGTGGCTGGGCTCACGACATATAACATTCTATGGGGAATCCCAGATGAAATCGGTTTTCAACGTCCCCTGAACTGATTCCGTCAACAAAGGGGAGTGGATCGGAAGTGATCGCGTGGACTCTAAATCCCCGTAGCTCGGTGCGACTCCGTGGCTCCCCTTTTATTGTCTGCCTTATTGGGCTGACTGATCTTCAGAACACGAACATACCATCCATATGCTGACGAACGAGATTCCATACATAAGACAGGGAGAATCTGACCGCGAGGATATACACCCTGAGCTAAAGACAATACTGGAAAAGGGCGAACAACGTATCGCCCTGTCCCGATCCGACATTAAATGGATCTTGAATCTCACCGAACCCGACACGATACAAGACCTATTCAAAGCCGCCAGAAGACTCCGGGAACAGCACTTCGGCAATCGTGTGTTTCTCTATGGTTTTGTGTACTTCAGTACCTATTGTGGCAATGACTGTAGTTTTTGTCTGTATCGAAGGAGCAATGCGGGTGCTATGCGTTATCGCAAGTCAGCTTCTCAGATAATCGAGGCCTCCCAACGTCTGGCCAAATCAGGTGTTCACCTAATCGACCTGACCATGGGGGAGGATCCCGAGATCTTCCAGGCCGGCGACGGGGGATTCTCGCGTTTGCTGCAGACGGTTCGCTCGGTGAAGCGGAACACGAATCTACCGATTATGATATCTGCAGGTGTCCTTCCGGAGGCTGTTCTGGGTAAACTCGTCGAGGCCGGCGTTGTCTGGTACGCCTGCTATCAAGAGACTCATAATCGTGCCTTGTACAATAAATTGAGGCCGGGGCAGGGCTATGATATTCGAATCAGCAGCAAGCGCAGAGCCAAAGAACGGGGACTTTTGATTGAGGAAGGATTGCTGCTTGGTGCGGGGGAGTCCACAGACGATGTCGTCGATTCGGTGTTCGTTATGCGCCAACTCAGAGCGGACCAGGTGAGGGTAATGGGTTTTGTGCCGCAAAAGGGAACGCCCATGGAGCGCTTTGCTCGCCCCGCTCCGGCGAAAGAGCTGCTCAGCATAGCCCTGATGCGCTTGGTCTTTCCGGAGTGCTTGATCCCCGCTTCTCTCGACGTGGGTGGGCATGCCGAACTTGGTCAAAAACTGGCGGCGGGCGCAAATGTCGTGACTTCCTTGATCCCCCCCGGCCAGGGATTGGCGGGCGTGGCGCAGTGCGATCTGGACATTGAGGATGGAAAACGCACGGCGGAAGGGATTCAGGGTATACTGAGGGAAAGCGGGCTGGAACCTGCGTCCTGCAAAGAGTATCATGCGTGGTTGACTCAACGCCTGGAATCCAGCTCGACCGTATTCAAAATAGATCATCGCAGGTCATGATTTTGCTGAGTCAGTCCCTTTGTCCTGATCCTCCAATAAGAGCGAACCTTGATGGCGCCTGAATAGGGTTGCATTGTATTTTTTCAATTTCCATTCAGGCACGCCACACTGTGGGCATACACCGGTAAATTGTTTATTCCTAAGCCATCTGGCAGCCCTGCTGTTCTTGGAGTTGTATATCACGAAGTCTTTATTACAGTGGGTGGTGATTCTGGCCTGATCTGACCACTTTTCAATCGAGCGAATGCCGTGCAAAATCCCTTTACGGGAAGGCCACAGTTTGATCTTGTCAATAAGGCTAAATAGATGAACGCGCTTGCGGTAGTACCTTGGGGCAGGCGGTTTGTCTTTCTTTTCAGAATCCATGGGAATCTCTTGCATGCGATGGTTTGCAGGCGTCTGTGACCATGGTAGCAACGCCGATCTGGAGAGGATCATGCAGGTATCTATCGGATAGTCTATTCCTCGCCTCTAAAGTCAATCCGCACGGAACACCTGGAACCGCGACATAGGTGTCCGGCGTGATCATCGACGCATCGATGAAGTCTGCAGAAGGCGTGGCGTCAATCATGCACGAGTATCTTCCTGGTGTCGAACGCCAGCCGCTGTCTATTTGGATCATGGTTTTTAGCTCATCCATAATCTCTCTTTGTAGAGCCAAGGCACGTTGAGGATCGATATCGCACACAGAAATCCGAGCTCCTGTGGCAACAAGTATTTTCGCAGTATAACAACCCAGCTGCCCGCAGCCAATCACCAAGGTCTCTTCTCCCTGAAGGCCGCCGGCCATTAGATCAAGTCCCGCCACAAATCCTTTGGCCGTCATTTCAGTATTATCGGAAACGTGCCCGGTAAGCACATTTATGGCTACAAAACGATAGTCATCCGCCAACAGGATAATATCGGATCTGTTTTTAAAGGCTTGGGCTATTCCGGCAACATTCGGCTCTTGAGCCACAAATGAACGAAGACCCAGATGACTGATGATGTCGCTGACCACAGCGCAAAAACCGTTGATAACTCCCTTGCCACAGGTCAATGGGATCACACAAACTCTGCATGAATTGACGATGTCCTCAAATTCGTCTTCAAGCAGGCCAAGCGCATGGCAGGCTATGCCTTTCAAGGTATGGCCCGTTCTACTCAACAACTGTTGATCGTAGGCCTTCAACGCCTGGGCGATATGTTCGATGTCCTCAGCACGCAATCGTGTCATTAGATATCCTGATCGATTTGCCCTACCTTCTTGCGAATATTCTCATATGCTTGCTGCCTTCTGCCAAGGACTTCTTCGATGTTATTTCCCTTAAACATTACAGTAGCCACCCATTCGTTTAGACCGGTGTGAAAATTGGTGATCACCTCCTCCGCACCAAACACTCCTTGATACGATTTCAGCGGGCCGACGCCGCTGATAATATGCTCTCCCATGACCTCAATGTGGCCCTTCACCACCTTGATATGCTCATAGATCGCGGTCTGCATCTCTTTCATTTGATCAATCTTCACGTTACCGGTTAGGAACAACTCTGCTAACAGGTTTAGCATGTTGACTCCCGTGGAGTGAAATACGGTCGCGGGCGTCTGGCTGGGAAGACGGGCGTCAATTTCCAGCACCTTTAACTGGTCATTGTGCAGAATAGCCTCCATGTCCATCAGTCCTCTTAGCTGAATACGCTCAGCTACGCGAATTGCCATTTGTTCGAATTGCATCACCTGTCCCGAGTCCAATCGAGAGGGTGCAAGCACGCGTTTGCAGTCGTAATCGCTGTCCATATGCAATTCGGTGACCTGAAGAGGCATATAGTTGCCGGGAAGACCGATTATCTCAATCGAATAGTATGGCCCTTCCAGATACTCCTGCGCCACCATGCGGTTCAAAGAATGTCTTGTTGGGAAGTATGAGGTTAGTTCCTTCTCGTCATGGATAATCTTAACGCCACGGCTTCCACTTTCGCCATCAGGTTTGACCACGATGGGAAGATCGCATTGGGGCCAGGATTTGGGAGTTTTGATATTGATTTCGTCAAATAGCAGGTTCGATTTCTTTTTAGAAGACGAGATCGCGTAGGCCTCCAAGTCAAAGGCCAGTGGAATTCCCGTCTGTGAAGACCAGTCTGTCAGAATGCGAAGAACGCTATTGTTTTCCAGCGCCGGAATAACGAGCTCTGCCTGCTTGGGAATCTGATCCAGATCTCTTTTGGCTGTAATCTCTAGCGCAAGGAATCGATCACACATCAAAGACGCTGCAGCCCGTGGGTTCTTGTCGATGAGAAGCACCTCCCAGCCGGCTTTCTTGGCCAGGTAGGTGGCTTCCACACCTTGAAGATTTCCCCCGATGATGGCGACAAGCATGCTCATTTTATTCCATAGCCGATATTCTTAAACAGATAAGAAGGCTCACGGCATTTACAAGCTCGCTGATGGTAAGACTATTCTCGTGATCCATGAGTTGTCTGAATTGGAGCTATGAGTATACAGCAGTGGAAGAACCTTAGGTCGGGCAATCAGAGACGCCCAGCCGGGTCGCCCGAATGAAGCCTATCTTGTCTTCATCCAATCGACCTCAACCAATGGCCGCAGCACCAGCTGTGCCGTTGACCTGCCCTTCTGTATCAGAAGCACTTCCTTGTCCTCTATCAGACGGTCTATCGTCTCCTGATCGTAATGTCTTATTGTGAGTAATTCCAGACCCTCATTGTACCTGACCACAAAGTTCACATGCAGTTCCTCGAGCAACAGCGGCAGCTTGTCATGTTTGTTGTCGACACACGCCGAAAAACTCATGGCGGAATTCTGCATCAGATGCAGCTTTATGCGAAACTTCGCGAACGAAGCGAAGATACAGCTGAGGTTATGTTCGTCCACAAAGGAATAGTCCCGTGGAGCGATGGAAATGAGGACCTGGTCAACCTTGAATATGAACGACGGTATGAGACGGTCGTATTCAGTGATCTCCTGTATCTGCGTGCCCTCGTCATCGGGCTGTGAGAACGACTTTACGAACAACGGTATCTGCTTGTTCTGCAGGGGCTTTAGTGTCTTTGGATGGATAACAGACGCACCGTAATAAGACAACTCAGTGGCCTCTCTATAGGAAATAACAGGCAGCTTAACGGTGTCTTCAAAATACTTCGGATCGGCGTTCAGCACGCCCGGCACATCCTTCCAGATCACCAGCAACTCAGCCTCACAACAGTAGGCGAGTATCGCCCCGGAAAAATCCGATCCTTCCCTGCCGAGGGTTGTGGTCTTGTCGTCAATTGTCCCGGCGATGAAACCCTGCGTGATAGCAATCTTCCGCCGCTCATGATCGGAGGCGAAGTAGGGTCTCAATGTGTCATCGACCAGATGGGATGTCAGCTTCCAGTCCACCCTGCCCTCTCTGTACGTATCGTCTGTCTTTATAAGCTCACGTGCATCAAACCATTTGTTGGCAATCTTGGCATCGTTGAGATAGTGGCTTACGATTCTGGTCGAGAGCAGCTCGCCACACGAAACAAGCGCATCGTATTGCGCATCATACGACTCGAACATGCCGTCGCCCATGAAACTCTGCAGTTTATTGAAAATGAGTTGCACATCCCTGTAAGCTTCGTGATCCCGGCCGTCGAACAACTCATGCATGATGTCGAGATGATACCTTCTCAGTTGCTTCAGGTGTTGAACCGCGTCAGATCTCTGGTGATAACACGCATCGTGATATCGTTCCAATGCATTGGTGCTCTTGCCCATGGCAGAGATTACGATTATCAGATCATCGGCTGGAAATCTGCCGAGGATATCCACAATGCTCTTGACAGCCGCAGCGCTCTTTATCGAAGCACCACCAAATTTGAATACTTTCACACTATCACACTCGATATTCGATACGAACAATAAACATACGGTCTTTGCAGCACAGATCAGATACATCAACCACTCGTTAGTCCGTGAACATACCACAGCAGCATCAAGGTAGTCAATTGTTCTTTGCGCAGGCAAACTCGCATTACTGGTCACATTCGTTCCATGTAGTTGGAGCTTAAATCTGCGGTCAAGATCGGGCCCAAGCACGTCCTGGCGTGCTTCACATGTTGGGTTCTCCCGTGGAAAATGACTTGAGTGGTCCCTATAGGCTCCATACTGCCAACGTGCGATCCACATGTCACCAACTGCTTGACAAATCCGAACAATCGGGACATGGCACTCTATCAGATATTCAACCGGATGCCATCCAGATAGGCCAGGCTCTTACTCCATTTTCCAATACTGTCGTCTCCTTCGGTCACCATGACCATACGTTCCAGGCCAAAGCCCCATCCTACCCAGGTCTCAGTGATGCGCCAGGCCGAATCTAGCCGATGTGGTCCCATGGCGCCGGAGGCGATTTCCAGCCTGTTTGTCCCGCAGACGACATCTATGGTATCTCCATATATCCTGGAACTCTCTTGCTCAAATGCGAAGTCTTTGAGCCCGGCTGCATCAACGATGAGTTGACCCAATTCCTTCAGGCGTTCATTGCGATCCTCCAGGGGCAATCCCATCTCAACCAGGTTGAGCATGGTGAACTCGTTGTTATGTTGGGCACTATCCGATTCTCTTCGAAAACAGGAACCGATTTCAAAAAAACGAATCGGCCTTTTGCCCAGTCTTGCCAATTCATACATGATCCGATAAAGATTTGGAGCCAGCATAGGTCGCAAACACTGCTTTTCACTTATCCAGAACACCTTGTCGAAAAGTGGATGCGCCTTGTCAATAGACATCTTGGCCAACTGAGCCTTGGATATGATCATGGGAGTAGTGACTCGTGAGAATCCCTGTTGATTTAGAACATCGGTTAAGCAGCATTCAAGCCTATAGAGCTTGGTCTGAAGTTGACTGGTCAGAAATTCATCCAGCCGTGCTTTTTCCCATTTGACCAGTCTTTTCTCCAAGGCCTGATAGGAACGGTTACGTTCTTGACTGGTGTCAAACAGGGTGAACATTGCCTCTGGATCGGCGCCAAGTTCTTTCAAACGTTTGGATTGAATGTCTGTCCAGCTTATCTTGCTCATGGTTGGTACTCCCTAGAAGCGGACTTCTTCCATTTCAAAAGTACGTCTCTTATGATCCGACCACCTGGATTATTGGCGCAGTCAAAGTTTAATGCAAATTAGAAATTCGCGTGCTCGGCACGTGGTCAGAGTCTGGGGGCTTTGCCGTAAGACTCTGACCATGTGTCCCCTTGTGGCAATAGCTGTTCCCGCAATCAGAATTACGCGGAGATAGAACAAGTAGATTTGGTTTGAAAATGGCAATGTCACCACCGGGGGTACGAAGACCAGAAGGAGCATGGGTCCAAGACCTGTAACGCTTTTGATTCATGACTTAACTCAAGAAGTATGTCATTGTCTCGATCCGAAACAGGAGAGGCTGTTGAGCCTTTCTTTCAGCCGGCACAGGTGGACGCGGATGCGTGAAAGGCCAGGGTTGCATGATTTCAAGATTCATGATCTGCGCAGGACCTTTGGTTTTGTCCTTGTCCAAAATGGCCGGCCCCAAAATCCAAACATTGCCGCTGCGCAACTGCACACAGCTCTAGCCCGAATTTCTCACATCACGAAGTTTGTGAGAAATCGGGCCAGACGTTGCAGACAACTACCGAATCAGCCTTATGTCATCGAATTGCACCGTGCCTGTGCCGCCGCCGGGAAGCGGGGCATTCCTGGTGCCGAGGCCAAGGATGATTGAAGGAACATTGGAAAGGTCCGTACCCTGATTGGCAAATTCCGAAAGGTCGATCACCAACTCGTTCCAGCCGTATTTCTGGGTTGCGGCATCATCAGGATGATACGCTACAGCGTCACCAAGAGCTACGAATATACGATCGGGCGCATTAGCAGAATCACCACGGAACCAAATGGACAACTTCGTGACGCCATACTCGGTCCAGTCCTTCTTGGATGTCAACGTCATAGTCGCCTCGGAGGTCTTGCCTGCATTGTCGTAGCCAAGCGGCATCGCCTGTCCGCCATTGTGGCCAAGGGACATAAACGGAGGATTCAGATTACCGGCCTGTGAGCCGTTGGTCGTGGTCCCAAAACCGTCTATCCACGTCAGATAGATCCTGTTGCTGCCCGGCTGGCCTTCTTCAATATCATTGTAGGACTCGAAGTCGTCCACAATCAGATAATCCGGAACCGTGAATTTCCAGATCGTTCCGGCGTTGGCCGTCCCGTCGGCCTCGACCTCATCAATGCGCCAATAGTAATCACCGCCACCGAATTCGACCAGATTCGCCAGAGACAAACTCGCGGCGGCCTGATTACCGTGAAACTCCGCCGCGCTGTTGTCAGCGCTGGCAACAGCGTTACGGTCGGTGCCGAAGTACACATCATGCGAAGCGGCTGTATCGCCTTTCGACCAGGTCAGCGAACTTATGTCGCGGATATCCACAATAGCACCGATATCAGGCATGGGACTGCCGGCCAGGTTGGTGTCGCCGCGCATGACTGCTGCGATCTGATCGGCCGTCAAAGACTTGTTGTAGAAGCGGACATCGTCCACCATGCCCCTATAGAAGTCGCTCGGGCCCGAATCCCATTCCTGTCCAATTGACCAACGCGCTATCGCAGACAATTCGAAGGTCGCTGGATCCGTTGCTACAAGAACACCGTCGACGTATATGCGCCCCGTATTGACTTCCCTGACGTAAGTCAACATATGCCATCGGCCGTCAGCAACGACAGGGGCATTCGTGTAGGTTGTATCACCACCATCGTACCGGCCTGGACGACCGCTCTCTATGTAGAACTCAAGTGGGTGACCACTGCCACTATCATTAGCTGCGATCAGGTCGCCCTGGTTGGTCTGCGTGCTATTGATCCACAAACTTAGCGTAATATTGGTGCTCGTTATGTCATCGACTACGCCGTCGATCGCGACATAGTCACTGGCCAAATCCAACGCGCCCTTCATGATCCCGTCTACCCACTCAGGGTCCCCGACAACCGTGCCGTTATTGCCATGGCCCGACCAATCAATGGCGACGTTGCCGCCACCTTCGTCAAATGTCCACCACCCTATGAGATCCGGATCAGTAATTGAGATAACAGGCAGCGTTGTGAAGCTCCAGACATCGCCTTTGACGACCGTGGCGGGGGGGTCGAGTTCGTCTACACGCCAGTAGTATGTCTTGCCCAATTCGAGTGTGCCGGGTGTAAAGGTAGCAGCAACCTGGCCCTCACCGTCGGCTGCATTGGTGACAGTCTCAAGGTCGTCGCCGAAATAGACGGCGTGTAATTTCGCACCGAAACCCGGCGTCCAGCCAAGCGTCACGTCAGGATCCACATATAGCCCACCGTCGGACGGGCTTGGATCATAGGCACTCCTGGACTGAATCCAGAAGCTCCAGACCGGGCCTTTGTGTTTCGTCGTACCGTCGGCCTCAACCTCATCGATGGCCCAATAGTAGGTCGTGCCGGGAACTAGTCCGTCGGGGAAAGGGAATCCAATGAAGCCGACAACAATGGACGGGAAAGTCTGATTGCCTTGGAACGCCGAGCCTGCACGGTCATTGACATCGTCAAAATTATCGGCCATGTAAACGTCATGCGAAACTGCAGAATCTGCCGGTTTCCAACCGAGAGAGACCCAGGTATCCTCAAGCATGGCACCATCAGTGGGAGTTGGATCCGTTGCCAGCGGGGGCCTGGGGGGGCCATCATACGAAAGTGTTACGTCTTCAAAGGCGATGTAGGATTCCCCCTGCTGCCCTGACATTTTTATCCCGATCTTTTTGCCGGCGTCGGCGGCGGTAGCTGTATATACCAGGCTGATCTGCTCCCACTCACCGGACAGTGCGAGGCCATGTGCCTCAATCAGGTTGATGCTGTAATCTTCTGCGGTAAAGTAAAGCCCCCAACCATCGGCGTAGCCCGACGCTGGCCACGCATTTCCCACCCAGACGCTCAATGTATACGTTCCGCCTTCAATAAATGTCTCATCCAGAATCTGGTAGATGTAGTCAAAGGCCTCGGCGTCGGACGGGTACGCCTTGAAGTTGCCGCTGCGGGCCGGCATATCGACGTCGCCCGCCCAATAACCGTAATCAATCCACGCCTGGCCTACATCACTTTTCCACGCCCCGGTATAAGCCGCATCGCCAATATATATGTAATCTCCCACATTACTCAGAACGTGGTCATCAAAGCCCGCATCCGGGACAGTGATCTCCCACTGGTCGGCCGAAGCAGTTACCGTCACAGCCAACGCCAAAACAAAAGACATTGAATAGGTCAATTTCTTAGACATTGCGGTCCTCCTTTGAAAGAGGTTAACATTTGACACGCCGACAACTGGTCTTGTAAATATCGGCTGAAGATAGCTCATTCTTTGCAGCTTTTGACTACCTCCTTCCTTCAAGAGCCTGAGAGCGCGTTTCGACTCTTCGGCAAGTGCTTTTTTCAAACAGCCCCGAATAATCAGTGCTCCATCAATCTTAAGTTGTCAGATCAAAGCTGACCGGGATTTGCCATGTGCAATTCACTGAAACGCTCCTGCTTGCAACAAGTCTTATAATACACAGATTTCACTTCAATTTCAAGAGTTTTTGGCGGGATCAGCGAGTCTTCCCGCAATAAACACCGACCTAGCACGGCAAATGCACCAAAGGACCATTTCTTGCCACAGCGTTTGCACAGCGTGACCGTTTCCCCCATTCTCGAACCCTAGGTTTGAGCAAAGAGTGACTTTGGCACATCCACTTCGGCCATCTGGAAGACCACGTACCTCGCATACCTGACCACTTCTCCACTGATTTGGTCAATGCCAGACGTCGCAGGAAACTGCCGTGGTTGGAGGCCACGGCGAAGAATTGAAGGCGGACCTGATTGTCCACGAAATCGTGACAAGAAATCCTCATCCAGTTCAAGGCGCACCTACATTCAATTATCCACTATTGCTCCGTGTCAATTCCAAGAACTATGTGAAAATGTCCGAGAGAGTCGCCATTGCAGAGCGTCTGAGCCGTCAATTGCCGACCTAAGGTCTCACCCTAAACAGGCCCCAGAATTTTAGATTACTCGGGCTGAAACATCTTCGACCAATGCAGAAACAAATTGAATTCTCGGATGGATTTAGCATTATAGTGGAAATGAGACGCAGTTAAGCAGGAAAATACAATGTAATCTGGGAAATCGCAGGCAAGACAATGAACACGCAGCAACTACAACAAGGAGTCTCGCCATGAGACCGACCGTAAGATTCTTAGCTGATGAACTCATCAGGCAGATTATTGATGAAGCTGTAGGTCTACTCTGCAATCTCGGAATGAAGATACGTCATAAACAGATTCTGTCAATGCTTGAAGACCACCAGGCCAAGGTCGATATGGACAACTTCCACGTCAACCTGACAGAAGAGATTATCCAAAAGGCGTTAGAAACGGCCCCCACCTCATTCAAGCTCTATGACGTCATGGGAAACCAGACCCACGACCTCTCTGACTACAACGTACATTTTACCCCCGGCTCGAGCGCACTTAATTTTCTCGATGGCCAAACCCAGCAGATTCGCAAGCCGCTCACAAATGACTTCATCGACTTCTCGAAGATCATTGGTCAACTTGATAATATCGCACTAACAAGTACGGCTTTCATACCAGCAGATGTACACGAAAAAATCTCCGATAGCTTCAGGCTCTTCCTTAGCCTGCTCTATTGCGAAAAACCCATAGTCACCGGCGCTTTTACCATCGAGTCATTCACCGTCATGAAGGATCTTATGCTCGCTGTCAGGGGTTCGGAAAGACAGTTGAAGGAAAAACCACTTTGCACCTTCTCATGCTGCCCGACCTCACCCTTGAAGTGGGGCGAAGTAGCATCACAGAACCTCATAGACTGTACCCGATACTCAATACCTGTAGAAATCATCGCTATGCCTCTTGCCGGCTTTACAGCACCTGTCACACTTACCGGAACGCTTATTCAGCAGACCGCCGAAGTTCTCAGTGGAATCGTCATCAGTCAACTCCTAAATCCCGGCACGCCAATTCTCGCAGGCGGCTCACCTGCTATTTTTGACATCCGCAACGAAACCACTCCCATGGGCGCAATTGAGACGATGATGCTGGGCTGCTCATTCAACGAAATCGGAAAATACCTCAATCTGCCCACACAAGCCTTTACTGCCATGAGCGACGCAAAACGAATTGATGCACAGGCCGGTCTGGAAAGCTCAATGGGCGCTACCTTGGCTGCCCTGTCCGGGATCAACAGCGTCTCCGGCCCGGGAATGATGGATTTTGAAAACTGCCAGTCGCTCGAAAAACTCGTACTTGACAACGAGATGTGCGGAATGGCTTTCAGATTAATCGACGGCGTAACGCCCAAAGACGATTTCCCCTCAATAGCTATCTTCCAGGAGCTTCTCAGAGATAAACACCTGCTAATAGCAGATCATACCATGCGTCACCGCGATAGAGAGATCTTCTCGCCGGGGATCGCTATCGACCGTGCAAACAGACAGCGTTGGAAACAGCAGGGCGCTGCAGACATCAACACACGACTTGGCGATGAGGTCAACAGGCTGCGGAAAGCTTACCAGCCGAGCAGACTGCCGGAGACAACCAAAAAGGATCTGACAAAGCTCATGGAAACAGAAGCCCGACGACATGGGCAGGATCGATTGCCGCTGCCGCCAATGACAACGTGAATACGAATGTAGACTCGTTCCCGCAATCTGCGACGGGCTCGTTGCCTCTGATTGATAGTTTGGGATGGATTCAGATGACAGAACACAAGACCACCATGAAGAAGTCGAAGTTAAGTCTTTGGGCTCTGGTGATGCTCATCTTTGTCCCGACTTTTGGCTTCACCAATATCACCACGAACGCCGTTGCACTGGGGCCGGCTGCGGTAACGTCCTGGATTATTGTATGTTTGTTATATTTCCTGCCACTGACGGCCATTATTGCAGAGCTCGCTTCGGCAAATCAGGACAAAAAGGGAGGGATATACAGTTGGATCGATTGCAGTCTAGGACCAAAGTGGGCTTTTCTGGGCACCTGGTCCTACTTCGTCTCAGGCCTGTTTTATTTTCAGTTCGTGTTTTCCCGTATTCCAGTTATGGCATCATGGGCCGTGTTTGGCGAGAACCGATTCAATGATCAAAACGTAAAATTGCTGCCGTATCTGGCTATGTTTCTGTGCATAGCTTTAACCTGGGTTGCCAGTCGGGGGGTGAAGCAATTTTCAAAATTAAGCTCACTGGGAGGAAGACTCACCTTTCTGGTCACTGGCTTGTTCCTATTCTTTGCCTTTCTGGCATATTTCACCGGCACTCCTTCAGCAACCGCACTGAATAGAGAGACACTCATACCACAGTTTTCGACGAGCTATTTCTCTACGTTTTCATGGCTCCTATTTGCTGTTGCTGGTGCTGAAGTGGCCGGAACCTATATTCACGAAGTGGATAATCCTGTTCGGAATTTCCCCAGAGGCGTCCTGGTGGCGACTGTGTTAATTGGCGCGGCCTATATCCTGGGTTCCATGGCTGTCAGCCTGGTTGCCTCCCCTGAGGTCCTGACGAAAGCTGGGCTCAAGGATGCCACCTACGTGGTACACGTGATCCTGGCAGATAATTGGGGTCTAAGCGGAAGGATGGTCGTCCGTTTCTATTCGGCCGTCTTATTAGTTACTTCGATCGCCGCCTATGTTGTGTGGCTCGAATCTCCCCTCAGAGCCATGTTTGCCGCGGTACCCGAGGGCACCTTTCCTGAATTTCTAAGGCGAACAGACAAGCAGGGAAATTTCTTAAATGCCCTCTGGGTTCAGGCAGGGATTGTTGTTGTGCTTATTGCGATTCCACTGATAGGTCTCAATTCGATAGATTCCTTCTTTCGATTGTTGACTGATCTTTCATCACTGAGCCTGGTAATTCCCTACATCGTTTTAGCTGGGGCCTACCTTGTCTTCAGACTAAAGAAGATCTATGCACCGTTCACTATGCTAAGATCCGGCTATCTGGCAGCCACTGTCGCATTGATCGCAGTTGTCGTCGGTATGGCCGGATTTCTTGGTGCCGGAATTGAATATTACATCAATGCAGAAGCTCGTACCGAGGCCATTAAGGCAATTCTGACGGTCTACGGTGGACCATTCGTCCTGATTGCCCTCGGTTTTTGTTTGACCTGGATTTCTCGCAAACTTCGCAGCTTCTAATCGGAGCCGTTATCCAGAACTGCGCTTTCCGTAAACGGCGAGGTATTCCTTGGCCTCAGGCGTGTGAGGGACAGAAAGACAATGACCATTGCCGTGAGTGCTATTGTGAAAGACAGCAGTGGCGACAGGCCGAGGCCGGCAGGTATGTAGCCGCATAAGAGGGCAAGGGCTGCGACGAAGAGGCTGTACGGCATCTGGGTTCGGACGTGCTGGATGTGGTCGCAGCGCGAGGCGATGGAGCTTATCACAGTCGTGTCCGAAATGGGTGAGCAGTGGTCGCCGAAGATCGCGCCGTCGAGAACGGCTCCGAGTGTGATCACTGTAGTCAGTCCATAGGTTTGTCCGTCAAGTGCAAAGGCGATTGGGACGGCGGTTGGTATAATGATTGCCATTGTACCCCAGCTTGTGCCGGTGGCGAATGAGGTTGCAGAGGCGACGAGATAAACGATCGCGGGAAAGACAAGCGGTGGGAGGCTTCCGGAGAGCAAGTTTGTGAGAAAACGGTCTGTGTTGAGGCTGCCACAGCAGTTCTTGAGTGACCACGCGGCGATAAAGATCAGGCACGGCAGGAGGCATTTTTTGGTGCCGCTTATGATGCATTTGATGATGGCAGAGATTCGAAGCGAGCGAGAAAGGCCTGCGCATAAAACGGCCAGGGCCAGGCTGAACACGGAGGCATAAATAAGAATGAGTATGCTGTTTTCAGTGCCGCCGATGACTTGACGCCAATATTGCCATTGGAATATTGAAGAGAAGCTTGTGATCTTCGCGGGTCCACCTCCGTCGATCCAAAGTCCGGTGAAGTGAAAGAGAATAAGACCCCCCAGAGGGACAATCGCGTTGAAAATACGGGCCTCAGGCTGGCTGTTGGTGCTTGCTGCGGGCACATAGGTATCCAAAGGCGGATTCCTTTCGGCCTCGTCTTGGGCCTTTTTCATGGGTCCGAAGTCACAGCCGAAGAGTATGTGGCCAAAGACAAACCCCAGCATCAGGATACTGTAGAACCTGAAGGCAAGCGAGTCGAAGAACATGGCGTATCCGTCTCTTTCAATGCCGAGTGTTTGTGCGGCATCAGCGAAGAGACCCACTTCGTACACGATCCATGTGCTGATTGCGGCCAGACTGGTTATGGGGGCACTGGTTGCGTCAACCAGGAAGGCGAGCTTTTCGCGGCTGATTTTGAATCGGTCTGTCGCCGGTCGCATTGAAGAGCCCACGATGATGGCATTTGAATAGTCGTCAATGAAGTAAACGAGGCCCATCAGAGCTGTGGCGGCCTGAGCGGATCTTCTGGTTTTGACCAGCGGCAGGAGTTTTTGGAGTATTGCCGTGAAGCCTCCCGAGACCACGACGATTTCGACCATCGCAAAGATGGGGGGGACGAAGGCAAGTACTTTCAAATTCTCTACGTCTGCTAAGGTGTCGATTGGGTAGAAGAGGGCTGCCCTAAGGCCTGCAAGCAATGCGCCCGCGCTGCCGGGGTCCGATGGCAGAGTTGTGAGCAGCCCACCCATTGTGATGGCAATGGCGATGCTTAGCAGTACGTTTCGGGTAAGAAATGCCAGCACAATTGTCATCAGCGGCGGTATGATGCTGTACCATGGGGCCGCTTGAGTGTCGGCTGTCTGGTGTGGGGCTGACAGGGCCGCCAGCGCACAGATGCCTGCAAAGATGGCGGCAGAGGCGGTGGTTTTAACTAGAGTTCTTCTTTTCACGAGTTCCGTTCAGCCTGGTGTCTCGGCATTCCTACTATATACCTACCTAACTATCCACTGAGTCTCATTTCCACTGCAGCAAGAACAGGCTCAACAGCCCACATTAAGTTAGCCGCTAAAACCACCCCAATGGCCTTTTTTCGAATCTATATTTGTTATACGGGAGAAAGAGTGTATTTCTATCGTCACTTGCTGCCGGCTTGTTGTCAACAGTAATGTCATGTGCTCTTTGCTCCAAATCCAAGCAAGGGTGGCGCAGTTTTAGCCAGCCGTTTGGAAGCAAAGCCTAATACTGCCTATGGGTGTTGACATAAGGTGCTTTTACTGTATATAGTGCTCCTGATTGAGAATTCCGGTTCTTGCGCGGGTAGGTCGCCTCAAAACAACAAGTTATGGTTTTGCTCGCGAGAATTTACTACCCTGAAGGGTATAAGTAGAGTCGATTTTGACGGGCAAGCCAGCCCCTCCACCTAATCGTTACGAAGATTTCATTTGAGAAGAAGAATGGAAAAGAGGCAATTCCCTAAAACGCAAGACGTTAAAACGAAGATAGTCCAAGAGACTATTGGTACTGGCCTTCTAACATCAGCAGCTATCGCTATTAGTCTGTTTTGCGGCAGTTGCCAGGCGAGTGCGCCGATCGTACCGGGAAGCGAATCGCAAAGATCCTTTTTTGAAAAGGCTGATTTTGATCCGGCCATACCGAGTCCCGAGGCGATAATCGGTCATGGAGTCGGTGAAAGGGCTATTCGATATGACACGCTTGTGCGATATATGGAAGCTCTGGATCAGTCGTCGCCGCGTGTCACGCTCACGAGTTACGGGCAAAGCCACAAAGGGCGAAGGCTTTATTACCTGACTATCACCAGCGCTGACAATCACAAACGCCTTGCCGAGATTAAGGCGAACAATTCGAAGCTTTCAGATCCACGAACACTCTCGGGGCCCGAGCAGGCGCAGCGGATTTTGGAGACGATGCCGGCCGTTGCCTGGCTCGGGTACAGCATTCACGGCGATGAGCTTTCGAGTACAGATGCAGCGATGTACGTTGCCTATCATCTCGCTGCGGGAAAAGACGAAGCGACACAGAACCTTGTGGACAAGGTTGTGATTCACATAGTCCCGTTGATGAATCCCGATGGAAGAGAAAGGTATCTTAGCCAGCTTGAGCACCTGACAGGGGCCATATCGAGTCCCGACTACCAGTCGATGCAGCATGGGGGTCTCTGGTCGCAGGGCCGCGGGAACCATTATCTTTTCGACCTGAACAGAAATTGGCTGGCACAAACTCAACCGGAAGTGCGCACGCTAACCCGCGCGATACACTCCTGGAATCCTCACATGCTGGTCGATTCCCACGAGATGGGACCCTATGACACCTATCTTCTAGATCCGCCGCGCGAACCGCTAAACGTGTATCTTTCCCAGCAGAACCTATCGTGGCGCAAGCGTTTCGGGTCGGACCACGCCGCAGCCTTTAACCGGCATGGGTGGAGCTACTATTCCAAGAGCTGGTATTCGGAATGGAGCCCGATATACGCGAGCTCATGGGCAAATATATTGGGCTCGATTGGCTTACTGTATGAGCAGGCGGGCACGAACGCAGCCTCCGTGAAACAACCGACGGGGGTTGAAACAACATACCGTCAGACTGTACATCATCATATTGTAAGCAGCTTGACGAACCTTGAAACCCTTGCGGCCAACAGACGCGAAGTTCTGAGCGATTTTTTGGCCGAACGACGATGGGCGGTTTCTGACAAAGGACCGCACAACGAGACCTTTCTATTGCCGCCAGCCAAAGACGTGTCAAGGTGGAGGTCTCTGGTCGCGCTGCTTCGGCATCAAGGTATCGAAGCAGAATTTGCCGAGGGCAGCTTCGAGGCTGAAGAGATAACCGACCTTTGGGGTAATAGGATCGAGAAGAAAGAGTTGCCGGAAGGGACGCTGGTGGTAAAATCAAGCCAGCCCTATCGACGGATGCTTCACACACTTCTGGCGTTTGACCCTCACTTCACTGACGCCTTTCTCACCGACGAGCGCAAAGAACTGGAGAACCGCCGCGGCACGCGCATTTACGATGTCAGTTCTTGGAACCTGGCGATGGCATTTGGACTCGAGGCCTACTGGGCCAAGAGAGTTCCAAAGGTAGGCTCTTGGTCAGATACTTCGAAGTTGCTGCAAAGTTCATCCAAGCTGGAGGGCAGGGGCGATTACGGCTACATTATTGATTTCGCCAGTTCAGGCATCTATCCGGCTTTGGCTCGTCTCTTTGAGAACGAATGTAATCTGCGAGTGGCAACCAAGCCATTTCAGATAAAAGGAAGAAGCTACAGGCCAGGTACCATCCTTCTGCGTGCTCACGAGAATCCGAAAGGCCTTTTCGCTGTTTTGGAGGAAGTCTGCGAGGAGTTTGATATCAACGTACATCCGGTGGACACGGCTTTGTCTGAGAATGGTCCTGACCTTGGTTCGCGGAAGTTCGAGTTGTTAGCGGCGCCGCGAGTGGCGATAGCTTCGCAATGGCCCATCTCATCGACGTCTTTTGGGTCGGCATGGTATCTTCTGGACCATGAACTTCGACTGCGAAGCTCTGCTGTTAACATCCAGGGCATCGGTCAAATCGACCTTAGAAAATACAATGTTCTGATTCTTCCGAGCGGCAGTGGGCTTGATCGTATTATCGACGAGAAGGCCTCAAAGAAGATAAAACACTGGATCGAAGAGGGCGGAACGCTGGTTGCGTCGGGCAATTCAGCCGTATTTCTCGCCTCAAAAGAACGAGGGCTTTCGTCTGTGCGGTTGAGGCGTAATGTGCTCAAGGACCTCTCCATTTATCAAGAGGCTGTCCAGCGCGAAAGATCCGCCCGTAATATCAAGATCGACCCAGGCGAGATATGGGCAGCAAAGACGCCTGAGAAGAAGACGAAAGATGCGCAGGCCCAGATGGAAGACGGTGAGAAGGAGAAGACCCAAAAAGACGAAGATGCCAAGGAGGACATCGAGAAGCTCAAACGCACAGACGAATGGCAGCGGATTTTCAGTCCCGCCGGTGTATTCCTTGCCGGAGATGTGGACACAGAACACTGGCTTGGATTTGGCCTGGAAGAAAGGCTCCCAACTATGTTCATGGGCAGCTACGCGTTTATGTCCAGGCACCCGGCTTCGACGGTAGTTCGGCTGGACGATAAAGGGCAGCTTCGTCTGAGCGGGCTGCTCTGGCCTGAAGCGAGAGAGCGGCTTGCCAATACAGCCTATGCCACGGTCGAGTCTTTGGGACACGGTCAGGTGATTCTATTTGCCGTGGACCCGACTTTGAGAACCTGGCTGCCAGGCATGCAACGACTTTTTTTCAATGCCGTATTATTGGGACCCGGTATGGGTACGTCTCAGCCCATTCCATGGTGAAGATGATGGATGTCTTGGGCGATGGGTGCTTGTTTCATGTTGGCGCCGTGCAATGACCGGGCTAAAGCTGGTTGTTACTGATAGAGCTATATGCTTTCTGGTATTCTTTGCAACAACAGGTGAACCAATGGCCAAAGTACTGAAACTTGATGAGATCAAGAATCTGGTCGATATCCCTCAGCTTATCCAGGATACTGAAGCCTATCAGTGAATCGGAAAGGGGAAGCTCAGATGAGCAGAGTCTACGATCTTGCTCAAATCAAGAGCGTGTTGAGGTCCATACAAGTCATCCCGGAGATCGAAAGAGGATTCGTTGCCTATTCCAAAGGCAGGGCAGTGATCCCTCCCGTTGGGGAGCTGCAGTTCAAGGAGCCGCCGGGCGAGACTCACATCAAATACGGATATCTCCTCGATGACGATTTCTATGTCATCAAGATCGCTTCTGGATTCTTTGAGAGTCCCGCTTCAAACCGCTATACAAGTGACGGACTCATGCTGCTTTTCAAAAAGGGAACAGGCGAACTGGTCTGTGTTCTTCAGGACGAGTGCTATCTAACGAACGTGCGTACCGCAGCTGCAGGCGCTGTCAGCGCCAAATACCTCGCTCCGAAAGACCTCGAGTGCATAGGTGTCGTAGGCGCCGGCACCCAGGGCCGGATGCAGCTCGAATACCTGGCCCATGTTACCCACTGCCGCGAGGTCATGGTATGGGACATAGACCGCAGCGCACTGGATGACTATAAGAAGGATATGGAGCCTTTGGGATACCGAGTCCGGACGGTGTTGAGTACCGAAGACATCTGCGCTCACTGCAATCTTATCGTCACGGCAACTCCCTCGAAATCACCCTTGTTGTCCGCCGACAAGATCCGTAAGGGCACGCACATTACCGCTGTGGGATCCGACACTCCGGAAAAGAATGAATTGGATCCGGCGATTCTGCAAAAAGCAGATATCGTTGTCACTGACAGTATCAGCCAGTGTCTATTGCGGGGCGAGATCCACCACGCCCTGGCCGCGGGCGTGCTTGAAAAGGAGCGGATAGTTGAATTGGGCAGCGTAATTACCAGTCCGAATCTCCGCAGGCGCTCCGAGGAACAAATTACCGTTGCAGACCTTACCGGGGTGGCGGTTCAAGACATTCAGATCGCCAAAGCCGTCTATCATGGCCT